>Ga0080006_1150655_pt1 | contig 229635 bp, 229 predicted proteins | sample RS3BMetagenome_FD_69209 | JGI IMG/M metagenome (GOLD analysis project Ga0080006, IMG submission 69209) | Ferric oxide microbial mat and aquatic microbial communities from Rainbow Spring, Yellowstone National Park, USA - RS3B (SPADES... ...
AGCTCGTCGTGGACGAGGGCGGCGGCGCGTTCTACGGTCCGAAGATCTCGGTCCAGGCCCGCGATGCCATCGGGCGGACCCACCAGATGTCCACGATCCAGCTGGACTTCCAGGAGCCGCAGCGCTTCGCCATGGAGTACGTGGGCGCCGACAACGAGCGCCACCGGCCGATCATGATCCACCGGGCCCTCTTCGGCTCGGTCGAGCGGTTCTTCGCCATCCTGCTCGAGCACTACGCCGGCGCACTGCCCACGTGGCTGGCTCCCGAACAGGTCCGGGTGCTCCCGGTGAGCGACCAGCACGAGGAGTACGCCGAGGCGGTGGTGGCAGGCTGCCGGGACCACAGGCTGCGGGTCCGGCTGGACGGGGCCTCGGAGATGCTCGGCGCACGGATCCGACGGGCCAAGATGGAGAAGATCCCCTACATCCTCGTGGTCGGCGGCGACGATGTGGCAGCCGGGACCGTCGGGGTGAACGCCCGGGGGAGCGCCCATCCCTACCGCGGTGTGCCGCTCGGGGTGTTCCTGGAGCAGGTGGCGGCCGAGGTGGCCGACCACGGCTCCCCGGAGGGCGCCGGTGGGGTCGCGGCGTGAGCCTCGAGCAGCTGTGGGCCGGATGGCGCCACGCATACGTGGAATCGGCGACCGAGGCCGAGCGGGCGGGCGGCCACGACGGCTGCGTGTTCTGCGCACTGGGTGCGTCCGGTCCGCCGTCGGCGGACACCGGGGTGCTCTGGCGGGGGGAGGAGACCTTCGCCGTGCTCAACGCCTACCCCTACGCCTCGGGCCACCTGATGGTGATGCCGCTGCGTCACGTCGGGGCCATGGGCGCGCTGAGCGAGACCGAGGCCGGTGAGCTGTGGGCCGGTGTCCGTCGGGCGGTGGCCGCCCTCGAGGGGGCCTACCTCCCTGACGGGCTGAACGTCGGGGCCAACCTGGGGCGGGCGGCGGGCGCGGGGATCCCCGACCACCTCCACGTCCACGCCCTACCCCGGTGGTCGGGCGACACGAACTTCATGACCACTGTCGGCGGAGCCCGGGTGATGCCCGAGACCCTCGCCACGGCGTGGGAGAAGCTCACGGCGCACTGGCCGGGGAGCTGATCCGCCCGGAGGACGACGCCAGCATGCCCGCGCCCGTGCCGAGACCGGCGCCCGTACCGAGACCGGCGTTCGTGGCGAGAACGGCGCCCGTGCACGGTGCACACGTACCGTAGACCGTGAAACTGGCGTGGTCCACGACGAAGCCGTGACCCTGCCGCACGGAGGTCAGGAACGGCGCGACCTCCTCCTCGGCCAGGTCATCGATGGTGCCGCACTGCTGGCAGACCAGGTGGTGGTGGTGCCCGGCGGTGGCACAGAGGAGGTAGCCGGCCTGGTTGCCGGCGAGGGTGACGTGCTGGACAATACCGGCGTCCTGGAGCGACTGGAGGGTGCGCCGGTGTAAACCGACTATCTCGAGCGGGTGAGATTCCCGCCCCCGAAAGGGCCAGCCACCCACGGGGAAACGAGCCTTGGCTCGGCAGTCGCGAGGCTGGCGAGTAAGCGTAGGCAGTGCGACGTCCAGGCCGCAGCCCGCAAGGGCGAGGGGATTCAGCCTCGTAACGCTGTCATCCGAGGGCCGACGGTGTCCTCCAAACCGGAAGGCAAAAGTAGGTGCTCGCTATGGCAAGAGCACCGGAGACCTCGGCGGGGTCGAAGACCGCGGCATGGCGGAAAGCGAGATAGTCCGGGAACCGGGAGGCCTCCCGGCGTCGCGCGCAAGCGCGTACGCCCAAGCCGACAGGCGAAGCCGAAGGACGGCGGAAGCGCCGGGAGGAGTCGGAGCCCCTCATAGTACTCCGAGCTGGGGAGAGCCCAGTACAAGGGGAAGGGGGGGTCGGTCTCAGCGATCCAGAGTCGCAATCGGCTCCGCAACAGAAGGAGAGCACCGATGCACGAGGCACTGGAACGCATCGCGCATAGGGCCAAGCTCGATCCGGCATGCCGGTTCGGCGCACTGGCCCACCACCTCACGGAGGACTTCCTCCGTGACACCTGGCAGAGGCTCAACCGGAAGGGAGCCCCTGGGGTCGATATGGCAACAGTCAAGGAGTACGCATCCAATCTCGACGACAACCTGAAGAGGCTGGTCGAAGGAATGAGGCGGCGTTACTACCGGGCACCGCACGTGCGCAGGGTCTACATCCCTAAGGCGGGCAATCCGTCGAAACTTCGTCCATTAGGTATACCGACTGTCGAGGACCGGCTGCTACAAAGCGCGGTCTCCTGCATCCTGTCGGCCATCTATGAGGCGGACTTCCTGGATTGCTCCTACGGGTTCAGGCCAGACCGGACGGCGCATCAGGCGCTGGCGGCGCTGCGCAACGAGGTGATGACCGGCCGGGCTCAGTGGATCTATGAGGCTGACATTCGTGGCTTCTTCGATCACCTGGACCACGACTGGCTGATGCGCATGCTCGAACTCCGGATCGGTGACCCGTGGATCCTGCAACTCATCCGCAAATGGCTGAGTGCCGGGGTCCTCGACCACGGGCAGGTGACGACGCCGGAAGAAGGGACGCCGCAGGGCGGTCCCATCTCACCCGTGCTCGCTAACGTCTATCTGCACTACGGCCTCGATCTCTGGTTCGAGAAGGTCGTACGTCCTCGCTGCGAGGGAAAGGCCACCTTGATCCGCTTCGCCGACGACTTCGTCGCACTCTTCGAGAACGAATCGGATGCTCGACGGTTCGCCAAGGCCCTGCCAAAGCGACTGTTGAAGTTCAATCTCACGTTGGCAGAAGAGAAGACGAACCTGCTGCCCTTCGGGTGGCGGTACTGGCGACGCGGACAGCGCCACCCTCACCATTTCGACTTCCTTGGCTTCCGCCACCACCTTGGCACGGATCGCAAAGACCGCATGGCGGTCGTTCGCGTCCCCTCGCCGAAGAGCGTGCAGAAGTTCCTCACGGGGATTAAGGAATGGCTCGGGCGACACAGGCACGACCGACCCCGGGACCAGCAGGCTGCGCTGACTCAAAAGCTCCGGGGCTTCTACCAGTACTTCGGCATCTGGCACGCAAGCCGCAAGCTGAGTGTCGTCCGGCTCGAAGTGCTGAAGATGTGGAAGCAGGCACTGGAGCGGAGAAGCCAGCGCACACCCGAGACGTGGGCACAATGGACCGCCTACACGTGGTTCTCTCTTCCACGGCCACAGCTACTGCACATGGCGGTATAGCGCGAGAGATCGGGGAGCCCGGTGCGGGAAATCCGCACGCCGGGTTCTGCAGGGGGGCGAGAGCACAAGATGGCTATGCCGGTTCACCAAGGGCACCGATCCGAAAGGGACGGAAACGGCGACTGGCGCTATGGCTACGGCCACCGAGGCTCTCGTCTACCTACCCCCAAGGCATCAGGCCGTCGGCCCTGAGTTCCTGGGCAATGGTGCGCAGGAGGTTCTCGGCCTGCAGGATGGTCAGCGGCGGCTCTGGAGTCGGTTTGGCCTTCGGGCCGCGCGCGAGGGGTGCGCTCCACGGCAAGCCAGTCGACGTGGATCTCCGGGTGCTGTCGGGCCACCTGCTCACGGATCTGGTCGGATGCGTGATCCGTCCACAGGTTTGCGAGGAGGATCTGGCGGCTCTTGCCATTCTCGTAAACGGTGGTGAGGAGTTCAGCGCAGTTGCCGCGCCAGCGCACGAAGGCCATCAGTTGCCCTCGGCGGCGGCCTGCCGCCCTTGCTGGGCAACTTGACGCGCCTGGGCATGGCGCAGGCGATAGCTCTCGCCTTGCGTGACGACGATATGGGCACGGTAGGCCAGACGATCGAGGAGCGCCGCGGTCATGCCGGCATCGCCGAAGATGTCCACCCAGCGGGAGAACTCGAGGTTTGTGGTGACGAGGATGGAGCGGCGCTCGCTCAGTTCGGAGAAGAACTGGAACAGTAGCCGGGCGCCTTCTTGCGAGAAGGGCACATATCCGATCTCGTCGACGATCACGAGGTCCATGCGTGCCCAGTTCCGCAGGTAGCGCGCCAAGGTGTGGTCGGCCGCGGCGGCGAGCAACTCGTTCATCAGGATCGCCGCTGTGGTGAACCGGGTGCGGTAGCCGCTATGGATGGCGGCCCGGCCGAGGGCGATGCCGAGGTGGGTTTTGCCAGTTCCGCTCGGGCCGACGAGAATCACGCCTTCCCGCTCCGCGACGAAGCGGCAGGCAGCGAGGTCCAGGATGGTCTTGCGATTGAGGGATGGGGCAGCCTGGAAGTCGAAGGTCTCAAGGTCGCGCGGAAACGGGAAGTGCGCGTCGCGCAGGCGCTGGGCGACCTGATTCTGGCGCCGGCTCTCCATCTCCACGCTGAGCACGGCCTCAAGGTAGGTCAGGACGTCCTCGCCGGCGGCGCGCGCCTGCCGGGTGAGGTCCCGGTAGTGGCGCAGCGCGCCCGGCATCTTGAGCTGCCGCAGCTGGTGGTCGATGACGGTCTCGCGGATCGTGTCCTGCAGGGCGGCGGGGTCGTTGATGGCCTGCGTGGTCATGCCGTCACCCCCGCCGCTGCGCCGAGCAGCCCATCATAGTCCGTCAAGGACGGCTGTTTCACAACCGGGCTCCGCGGTACGGCCAGCCCCGCCGCGGGTCTGAGGGGTTTCGCGAGCGTGGCGGCGATCAAGGCCTCCACCCGGTCGACGTCGTAGATGCGCTCTGAGAGGGCCTGCCCGATGCCGGCAAGCACGGCTTCGCGCGTGTAGCGCCGGCTCAGAAAGAGGATCTCGACAAAGGCGGAGAAGGCGTCGGGGCGCGCCTTGAGAAAGGCCTCCCGGTAGGCGGTCACGGTCTCCCCGAGCTGGTTCACCACGCGGGCATTGCGCACGCCGCCAGGTTTGCGCAGGAGCACGTCGAGATAGTGGTCCAACTCAAGCATGGGAGGTTGCCCCGGAACGCCCAGGGCGTGACGGGCGATGCGATGCGCGGCGTCGTAGACCTCGACGTGGTCGTAGAACGCCTCGAGCCGGAGATTGCGGCCCACGAGGGCTGCCGGCACGGAGTATTGCACCCTCTGGTGCCGCACGGTCGCCTGGTGCGACACATGCACCGTCCAGGTCGTGCTGGCGCGGAAGCTGCGCGGCGGCAGCGGGATGAACTGCGCGCGCTCGGCGTCCCACAGGTCGCCGATGGTGGCGCCGCCGCGTTCGTTGGCGGCACGATCGCGCTCCTTAAGTAGACGGCGGACGAGATCGCGGTTGATCGTGGCGAGGTTGTCCGCCTCAGGCACCGGCACCAGGTAGTTGCGCCGGGACGAGCCGACGAGGTTCTCCACGAGCCCCTTCTCCCAGCCGGCGGCCGGGTTCGCGAAGATCGGTTCGAAGAGATAGTGCGCTACGAGGGTCTCGAACCTCTGGTTGAGCTTGCGGCCCCGCCCCCGCAGGATGCGGGTTACCGCGCTCCGTAGGTTGTCATAAATGATGTGGTGCGGCACCCCGCCAAAGAACTCGAAGGCCCGGATGTGGCCATCAAGGAACGCCTCCATGCGCCCATGTGGGTACAGGGCTACGAATGAGGCCGTGGAGCAGCCGAGGCGCATGCAGAACATCCAGACCTTCGTCTGCTGGTCCCCGATCTTCAGGTACGCCTCGCCCCAATCCACCTGGGCGACGTCCCCCGGCGGGAACTCGAGATGCAAAAAGACCTTGGGCGCACTGAGGGCAAGAGCCCGCCGGCGCCGCGCCACGAAGTGGCGCACGGTGGATTCGGAGAGATCCGTTGCGTCCTCTTCCTCCTGTAGACGCGTCCAGATCCGGTGCGCGGTGTGCTGCTGCTTCTCCGGCGCCTTCGCGTCCGCCGTCAGCCACTCGTCCACCTTCGCCTGGTACACGCCCATCTTCACCGCGACCGGCGCCTTCTGCCGCGTGTACACCGGCTCCTCCGTGCTCTCCTCGCGGCTCAGATACTTGTGCACTGTCCGCCGCCCAAGGTGCAGCTCCCGCGCGATACGCCGTTCAGACCAGCCTTCCAGTTCATGCAGCCGCCTGATAACCTGAATGTCGGCCACCGTCTTCACCTCTGGACCTCCTGCAACCCGCCTTGACCAAATGCGAGTTTACAGGAAGGAGTTGGGGCGGTGGTTCCCTTTTACCCGGCCGCGCCTGTACGGGCCGGTACCCTTTTGCTCGGCCGCCGGCCCCAAACTGGTACCCTTTCAGTCTGCCGAAGCCAGGTGCCCTTGAAGAAGAGTGCACAGAGCACAAGGTCACTCCGATGGCGGCTGAAGACCTAGCCAGGCTCCTCATGGTTGCGGGAAAGTCTGGGCCACTAGATCTCAAGCAATTCGAGTCGGTTTTCTCGTTGTACGAACCAGCAACTGTGAAAGCTTGGGTGGACGAGTTTGTTGCGGAGCGGGAGTCCCGTTCGCCGCGTCTGACGATAGATCTATTCCTGAAGGCCCTGGAGTCCTTCGATTATGATCGGCGCAATACAATATCTTCCAACGACATCTCAGCGACGGTCCGAGGTCTAACGGGCTGGGAACCACTTCGCAGGGAAGTGGAGACCGTCGCCCATGGACTTCACGTTCTTATGCCCCATCTGATCAGCTTGGACCAACGTGATATACTGCTGACCACCTCTCCTGCAAAGTTGCGTGAAGAACTCAGGCACCAACTCAAGCTCATCGACGAGCCATACCGTTTCGGAATGGATAAGCAGCTGTAAACGAGAAGCTCGAAGTGGCAGCCGGGCACGATTCTCTCAAGAATGAATTCGCTGCGAAACTGCGAGTCCGAAGACTTTGCCTGGGAACGCGTTATCGGCAACTTTCGCGGCGAGCCGCCCTGCGGATCCCGACACCCCATACATCTGATTGCGAATGCGGTCAACGCGCACCCACTCAAGGGGGTCGTCGCGCTCTCCAAGCAACTGCACGATCTCGGCTTCATCCAATGCCACGATGCCATCCAGGCCACACACCAGAATCACGCTAAGGCGGCCGATTTCGCTTGCTAGCGTCGCTATCTCACTGCGATGTTCCAGCTGAAAATTGAACTTCCATGGTGAAAGTCGACTGGTGGAGTATTTCACGTACAGCCCCACTGACTCATTAAGAACGTACGCAGACCGGATAGATGGATGACTTCGAATCTGGTTAACGGCCATGTCAGCACGAATGAGTCTTGCCAACACGATACCGTGGTACCTTTCTATGTCCCTTATCATGGCACGCGGCTCACTGGTCTCGCGTGAAAAAGCGGACCTTGTCCCTGCCGCCTGCGTACTTGTAGAACACGCGGGCGCGTCCTTTGCTGTTCTTAAAGACCTTGATGTGATGCATCGCTTTGGGATAGATGCTAGGTTCCAGAGCGTTCGCGGACATAAACCCTTTAGCTCGGCTGATATCCTCGACATCGGCAGTCTTATAGGCTGCTAGGGCGCCGGTAGGGTGAATAGCAAGGGATCCGGGGCCAAACTGGAAATTCGTGATAAACTCGACGAGGTGGCGTGGGAGTGCATTCTCGCCCAAAGCACGGGCGAGAGCATCCAACTTGGCGAACGGTGACAGCGAACCCTGGACAATGCCATCAATTCCATCAGTGTAGTCGAATATGTCCCAACTCATTTCTCCGCTGTCCAGCACAACATGTGCCCTGTCAAAACTATTCGCCGACGTGAGCGCGACCCTTGAGTCATCTATCCACACCGGGCTACCCAGGCCCGCGCGGATAGAAGTCAAGGCGAGCTTGTGGAAGACAAAGCACTTCTGCCAGTCAAAATACAAATGTTCGGGGATATGTAGTTCAAAGTAACGAAGGTAGTGGCCTCTACTGCCAAACATGCGAGCGCGTTGGATGTACGTGTCCTGTTGGAGACGATGCTTTACGTCTCGTGTGAAGAACATGCTCAGCAGGTTATCAAAGGTCACACCGCGAGAGACGATGTTGCCGCCGATGGCAACGGTGAACACCGACGCCGGGGAAGTGGCCCTGCGATAAGTGCTGGCCTGGCGCTCCGAGTTACTGTTCATCACGATGACATCGCTCTGTCCGATATGTTGAATCACATATTCGGTGATTTGCTCTTCTGCCCCTGGATACACCAAAGCGGCTCGGTCAAAGATGCCGCGTGCGTAGCGCGCAAACGTAGACGAACTGGGATTGCGCAGTGTGCTGAAGATATTGGCTATCTGCCGGTAGTCTTTGGAGTGGTCGTCCTTCTTGCCGCTTGTATGAACAAGCATGCTGTAGTTTACCTGATACTTATTTACGTAGAGGTTTAGATACGCGACATTCACTAAGAAGCTGAAGAATGCGTTGCGAAGGTACTTGGGGTCGTCTCCCGTGTCTGGCAACAACTCGAGTCGGAACCGCAGGTCGAATCCATCAATGGTCGTTGGGAAAAACACATCGTGCCCCGTATAGTCCGGGTGGGGCGGGAAGTCAATCCAATGCCGGTTGTCGTTGTCGAAAGTGTTGTTGACGTCGAGACGGGCGGGTGTGGCTGTAACACCTATGTAAATGCCGGTATCACCCTTCAACCTGCCGACCAGTTCGTTGATGCGGGTTTGCTCATCAATATTCACCTTGCCGTTTGGTGTGGCAAAGTCAGCTTCATCGTCGATGATGACCTTCTCACCGAGATGACCTATTTTGGCTATGAGCTTCTGAAGGTCGGCGGAGTTCTTCTTGCAGAAGACCACCCAGTTGCTGCCTTCGAGGTGTACGCTGGGGTCCAAGACCTCGTTGAACTTTTTCGGTGCCGGGTCAAGATTGGATCGAAGAAACCGATCGAGGTTTTGCTCAAGCAGTTGCACGCTATCGTTCAGCAAGACCACAATAATTCGATGTCCCTTGTCGAGTAGGCGAGCAGTCAATGCGATCATCATTTCCGTCTTGCCGCTCTGCGGCTCGCCGTAGACCACAAACGACCGTACTCGATGTTCGTGAATGTTGGCGATCGCCTTTGTGATAGCGGACTCGATGCTCGCGGTATTCTTGCCCTGATCGCGTAGTTCCTTAATGCGCTTTTCGTACCGTCCGTCAGTCGCTGCTTGAAGATTGGCAAACTTCCCTATGTCGAATACTGCCAGAGGGTACCACCTCGCCCGTTCCACTTTCATGACAGCAGGAACTTCGCAGCCTGGGAAGGCATGGAGCAGTCCATACCGAATATAGCCTGTGACAGCAACTGGGGCAACAGTACTGCACTGCACGGCGTACTGAGTTGGCTAGGTTAAGGGATTTTGCGGAGGAAAGAGAGGCTCCATGGAGACACATCGACTGCTCCCACCGCATCCCTTCCCTGCAAGAATGGCACCAGAGATCGCGCTTCGGGCAGTTGAGAACTCCTCGTATGCCGGTACGGTTCTTGACCCCATGTGCGGCTCGGGCACCGTGCTCAAGGCTGCCGTGCTCCATGGCCGGGCCGCGGTGGGGTTCGATGTCGATCCACTCGCGATCCTGATGAGCCGAGTGTGGACGGCGAACGTTGACAGCGAACAGGTGTTGATCCTCGGTGACGAGATCTTGGCGGAAGCTGGTCGTCTGAATGTTGACGACTGTCCATTACCGTGGATTGATGATGATGCTGAGACTCGTGCCTTCATAGCATACTGGTTCGACGCGCCGCAGGAGGCCGATCTTAGACGTCTAGCTTATGTGCTCTCGAAGGAGACGGGTACCGCCGCCGATGCGGTCCGTTTGGCGTTTAGCCGGCTGATTATCACTAAGGAACGGGGTGCTTCCCTAGCGCGCGATGTATCGCATAGCAGACCGCATCGCGTGATGGATACAAATGACTTCGAGGTACTCGTGGCGTTTAGGGCGTCACTTCGGAAGGTTGTGCACCGCCTCAACAGTATTTCAAACAAAGGGACGTCAGCGGTAACACTGGGTGACGCGAGGCGCATGGATTCCGTGGTAAGTGAGTCTGTTGACCAGATAGTTACATCGCCTCCTTATCTCAATGCAATAGATTACATCCGCGGGCACAAACTTGCGCTTGTTTGGCTTGGATACACGATCGCGGACTTGCGACAAATCCGCGCAGACAGCATCGGTTCGGAACGCGGTCTCGGCCCTACGAAGCAGGGCGACCGACAGCGGCTAATAGAAGAGATAGCGCCAGCTGCTGAAATGCCGAGCAAGCTGTCGGCAACGCTGGATCGCTACGTAAGAGATACGGAGCAGTTCATTGCAGAGGCGTGGCGCGTTCTTGTGCCTGGTGGCGAGGCTGTCTACGTTGTCGGAAATTCCACCGTGAAGGGCGTCCATATCGACAACGCACTTCTTCTTGAACTAGTTGCGGAGGGCTACGGCTTCCGCCGGACCTTCAAGGAGAACCGACCGTTGCCACCGGCCAAGCGATACTTGCCGCCGCCCATACGCGAGGATGGCAGTGCGCTGGACAATCGCATGCGATCGGAAATCATCATGCACTTTGCGAAACCCACAACGTGTTGGTTGTGAGCAACGCACTTATCTGGGCGCCGAATCAGAATGGCCAGCGTCTCAACACAATCGAGAACATGAGCCTGATGGCTCGTCCTGCGTCAGTTTCCTGGAAGTCTTCGATGCCGGAAGGAGACTCGTCCAGGAGTCGGTGCGCAATATAGTCACGAGAGGTTGGACGATGGTGGACATATGGATTGCGCACATCTTTCAGCCAATAGCACTCGATCCGCTCTGTATCTGAAAGCATGGATAACTCGTGGGCTTTGGCTACCACGTCCTGATATGAAAGGTCGAGGATGTCCTTGTCACTCAGACCTGTATTGCCTCTGCCGCGAGCACGGAATCCCGAACGGAGTGTGTTGTCTATGACTACTTGGCAAAGCAGTACAGACGAAAGGAATTGTCCATTCACAAAGGACCATCGCGCCTCTTCAAAAGCTTGTTTGCACAGGAGCCCGTGAAAAGCTACGCCTTCTAGTCCTTCGCTCATTTCTTCGTAGATATCGGTAATCAACTGCAGCCTGGAAGTACGCTGGGTTCGGCTGATCGTGTCTTCATTCATGAGCCACTGTAGAACCGCCTCTTGGCTGGGCACGCAATTTCGCCTCCCTGAATTATAGCAAGATTGTCTTATGGTCAAGATGGACACATCGGGCGGAAAATGTAAAGGTTGCCTTAGGTTTGATCGACTCTCATCCGAGGGTAGTAATTGGTGCGATTTCCCTAGCTGCCTTCCGTCGAGGGAAGCATGAGCCCGAAGTCCGCGCAGTCATCGCCATTGTGCTTGTGGCCATAACCATCTTGGTCCGCCGGTTAAGGTGCGCGCGGCGGCTGCTCTTGCGAGGCGCCAGCGACGTCTCCCCGAAGGTCCCCTACGGGCGAGGTGGCACGTTCGGAGGCTCGTGCGCCGAGGCGCTGTCCATCTGTGGAGCGATCCCTAACGCGGGCGCACGGGGCTGCCTGCGGTTCAACCTCCTTGTGGCTGAACGTGTAGTTGGTCCAGGTGTTCTGGCGAGGCGTTCTCTGGTACCAGGTGCCCGGCATAACGAGACCTCCACACAAGGTCGTCCTCACGCCAGCAGAGTAGGGGCTTGCCGAATTGGGCGATGTGCACGCGGATTCCTAGCTTGGACGTAAAGGCCCGCGTCGGTTGCGCACCAGCCACCACCTCCTGCTATCAATCAGCCGGGCTGTGCCTCCCTTTGGAGGCCAGACTGGCTGCGACACTGTAGAGGCTTCGAGGCTGGAAGGAGTTCAGAGACGCATTTTACGCAGGGCCACTCCGGTCTCTTGTTCCCCCGGAGACTTCGTGCGGGCCCGCCCAGTGTGATCTTTTGTTCCTTGGTCTTGTGATTTATTCCCTAACTCCAAAAAACAGCAGTACGAACTCAGACGCCTACTCCACCGTCACAGACTTGGCCAAGTTGCGCGGCTGGTCGATTGGACAGCCGCGCGCCTGCGCCACCTCCACCGCGAGAAGCTGCAGCGGCAAGGCACCGAGCAGGTAGGCACCAATGCGCTCCTTGAGCGGCAGCGAAATTCGCAGCGTGGCGCTCAAATCGCTGCCGACAGCGACCCCGTAGGCACCGCGGGCCGTTGCCTCGGCCAGCGAACTTCTGAGTTTCACCGCATGCCTTGAGTCGGTGACACAGACGATGACGGGAACACGATGGTCGACGAGCGCCAACGGGCCGTGCTTCAGCTCCCCGGCCGCAAACGCCTCGCTCCAGACGTAGGAGAGTTCTTTCAGCTTCAGCGAGCCTTCACGCGCGAGGCTGAGATCCTGGCCGCGTCCAAGGAAGATCACGCCTGGGGCCTCAGCGCAGGTTTCGATCAGTTCCTTTGGCAAGCGGAACTCCGCCAGGAAGTCTTCCGCTACGGTCGGCACCGCGCGCAGCGCGTGCAGGTCCGTGGGCGGCAACGGACGTTCCTTCGCCTGTGCGAAGGCTGCCGTGATGAGTTCCAGTGCGATCACCTGTGTCGTGAACGCCTTTGTCGAAGCCACGGAGATCTCGAAGCCCGCCCGCAGGTCCAGCACATAATCGCTCTCCCGTGCGATCGTGGAGCCGGGTGCGTTCACGAGCGAAAGGATCTGGGCGCCCAGGCTGCGGGCGTGGCGCAGGGCAGCCAGGGTATCGATCGTCTCGCCGGACTGGCTGACGGCGATCGCCAGGGTACCTGGCTCAAGGAAGGTCCTCGTGTCACGGAACTCGCTCGCAAGCTCCGCCTGCGCAGGGAGCTCCACAACGTCTCCGAGCCGCTCCACTGCCATCTGACAGGCGTGCAGAGACGACCCCATCGCAAGGAAGACGACGCGCTGTACCGAGCGAAGAAACTCCTGGTGGATACCGTCCTCGCGCAGGTCCACCTTGCCGAGGTCGTCGAGGCGGCCCGCCATGACGCGTCGCCAGGCGATCGGCTGCTCCATAAGCTCTTTGCGGTAGAAGGTGCCGTGTTCGCCCGCGTCGGGCAACTCACCGTCGCCGTCGATCGGGTGCAGCGTCTTCGCGATCGGTTCAAGGTCCTCCAAGCGGAAGACCTCGATCTTGCCCGGGCGGATGTCCGCGATCTCGCCGTCGTCGAGGTAGATGCACTCACTGAGCCAGGGTGCAAGCGCGATCGCGCCGGAAGCGACATACGCCTCGTGCTCGGTAGCCCCGATCGCAATCGGGCTCGTGCGCCGTACCGCGACCAGGCGGTCCGGCTGGTGCACATCCATGACGAGCAGGGCGTAGGCGCCTTCGCAGCGGCGCGCCACTTCGCTCAGACGCAGGCGCAGGTCTTCGGGACCGCTCTCCAGGAGGTGCGCCACGAGCTCCGAGTCGGTCTCGGAGCGCAACACGTGACCGGCGGCGAGCAGCTCGGCCCGCAGCTCGTCGGCGTTCTCGATGATGCCGTTGTGGACGATGGCGATCTCGCCCTTGCAGTCGGTGTGGGGGTGGGCGTTGCGGTCCGAGACGCCGCCGTGCGTTGCCCAGCGCGTGTGCCCGATGCCGATGTGGCTCACGGGCGGCGGCGTCTGGGCCAGGACATCCTCCAGAACGCGCAAAGCTCCCGCCTTGCGGCACAGATAGATGCTGCCCTCGTTGGCGAGCGCGATGCCGGCGGAGTCGTAGCCGCGGTATTCGAGACGCTTGAGCCCTCCCAGCAGCACGTTGTCTGCCGGCTTCGGGCCTACGTAGCCCATGATTCCGCACATGCGCAAAAACACCCCTTCTATGCATGTTCACGCGACACCCGCGCAGGCCATGCAGATAGAGGGGTACGCAATCGCGACCCTCGCCTGCCGACCCTTTTCCCCCAAGGGATCGCTCCCTGGCTTTGTGAGGTCTTTGACGGTCCAGGCGAACCGGGGGTCACCCGCCGAAAGTTCCGAGATCCCCCACCTCGTCCACTCGCCCGAGGGGCGAGTGCTGGCGCTTGTAGATTTTTGCATGGCGATGCGTTGCGATGAGTCGCGCACGCTCACTGGACCGAGTGTCGCACGCGACGGTGAGCGGCGCAAGTGCCTGTCGCTGGGCCGTGTGCTATACTGTACGCATTCTGATCGCGGGAGGACCGCGGCAAAGGAGCGGGTTCTTTTGGATATCCTTTCGCCGGTCCACCTCATCATCATCCTGGCGATCGCCCTTCTGCTGTTCGGTCCCAAGCGCCTGCCGGAACTCGGCCAGGGACTTGGCAAGACGATCCGCGAGTTCCGCAAGGCCATGCAGGAAGGCTCGGATGCTGCGGACAAGGCTGCGTCCCCGCCCTCCAAGGAGGAAGAGCTGCGCTGATGCTCCTCCTGTCCCGATGACGACGGGGCACCTGCGTGAGCTGTTGTCCCTTTACGGCTATCCTTTGCTTCTTTTGGTAAGCACGATCGAAGGCACCGGCATGCCGGGCCCGATCGAGCTGTTTTTTGTTGCTGCCGGCGTGCTGATTGTACGCGGCGAGATGTCGCTCACGCTGGTGTGGCTGATCGTCACACTGGGCAACGTGCTCGGCAATCTGATCGGGTATGGCATTGGGCGCATGGGCGGCCGGCCGCTGCTCGACTGGACCATGCGCACGCTGCACATTCCGCCCCAGGCGATGCGGCGGGTTGAGGGCTGGTTCGCGCGCTACGGCCTCTTCGCGCAGGCCATCTCAAGGTGGATCGGCGTCACGCGCACCCCCGCGATCCTGAGCGCAGGAGTCGTCCGTGCTCCGCTCCTGCCATACCTCGTGGGCTCCATCGTCGGGGACGGTATCTGGGCTCTCTTCTGGTCGCTGCTGGGTATGGGCATTGGCAAGGGCGTCACCAGCGTTCTCGAGCACCGGGCAGGGCCAATCGCGGTCGTTGTCCTGGTCCTGCTCGCCGCTGGCGCCATCGTGTGGTGGCGCATGGCCCGACGGCCTCGCAGCGACGGATGAACGCCGAAGTCCACTCCGCGCTTGACGCGGGCCTCCTCACGGCGTGGCGCGATCTTGCGGAGGTGGCGGGCAGCAGTCCGTTCGCAGGCCCGGACTGGCACCTGGCACGCCATGAGACGTATGGGCCGAGGGGCGTCCGCTACCTCGTGGCCCGCGACGGCGGGTCGCTGCTAGGCATCTGGCCCCTGGAGTTCGGCGGCATCGCGGTGCACCCCGCGGGGAATTGGCTTGCAGACTATCTCTCGCCGCTGCTGGCGCCCGGTCGGGCAGGAGAGGTCCTGGAGAGTTTCGCCGCATGGTTCCGCCGTTCCGGCGTGATGATCCTCGACCTGCCCCGCCTTGACGCAGCATACCCGTCGCTTGTGCAGGCGCTCTCCCGAAGCGGCTACAGGCTTCGGACCCTGCCGGGGGAGGTCTGCCCGGCGCTCGACCTCTCCGGCGGCGTCGCGGGCGTCGAGGGGCGGCTGCCGTCAGGGCTGCGCAAGCGCTGGCGCTACGACGCGCGACGCCTGGCGAGAGAGGCGCCCGTGGAGGTCGACTTCGTTCCGCCCCTCGAGGTGCCCGAGGCGATGGCAACCCTGATGGCCTGGCACACGGCACGCTTTCGCAGCCGTGGCACTCCGGGCAGCTTCTTCGGCAGACGCAGGGCATTCCATGAGCGGGTTGCCGCGCGCCATGCGGCGGCAGGTCTCCTGCGCCTGTCGCGTCTACGCCTTGGGGGGCGGACGATCGCACTCCTCTACGCTCTGCGCGGCGGCGAGCGCTGCTACTACTACGCGGCCGGGTTCGACCCGGACATGGCACGCTTCTCGCCAGGCCGCGTGCTGCTCGGTGAGACGATCCGGCTGGCAGCGGCCGAAGGCGTAGGCACCTTTGACTTCCTCCGTGGCGACGAGGAGTACAAGCGGGCATGGGCGTCCGAACGCAGGCGCCTGCAGCGCATCGTCGCGGCCTCGCCTGGACGCTACGGCTACCTGACGTTCGCCGCCGTCGAGCACCGCGCGGAGATGGCCTTGCGCAGCCGCTTCGGAAGCTGAACGCATGTGCGGGGAGAGTTTAGCAGCACGCCATCGGGTTTAATACCTTGAAGCATCGTGCACACGCGGGCATAATCGCCTTCTGCGGAGGCGATCGGTAATGAAGGTGACTGTTGGAGAGGACGGCCAGATCGAGATCCCCGCGGAGTTGCGCGAGAGCCTGGGTCTGCAGCCGGGGACCTACTGCCGGATCCTTCAGCGCGGCCAGACCATCGTGCTGCAGAGGCTAGAGGATGTGCACCTGCATTGCTTGACGCTGGAGATGGGCCCCGATACAATACATTCCGCTAGTAGCACTCAGGAAGAGTGAGTGCCAACGAGGAGGAGGGATCCTGTGCTGAGGCCTCTCGGTGACCGCATCGTGGTCAAGGTTCTCGAGGCAGAGGAGAAGACGGCAGGCGGCATCATCCTGCCGGACACCGCGAAGGACAAGCCGCAGGAGGGCGAGGTCATTGCGGTCGGGTCCGGGCGCGTGCTGGAGAACGGCAATCGCGTCACCCCTGAGGTCAAGGTCGGCGACCGGGTCATCTTCTCGAAGTATGGTGGGACCGAGGTCAAGGTCGGCGACGACGAGTACCTGATCATTCGCGAGCAGGACCTGCTGGCGATCAAGTAAGGGCCAAACGGGAAAGGGAGGGTTTCTGAAAGCATGGCGGCAAAGCAGCTTCTGTTCGATGTCGACGCGCGTAAGGCCCTGGAGCGGGGCGTCACGGCCGTCGCCAACGCAGTCAAGGTCACGCTGGGCCCCAAGGGCCGCAATGTGGTTCTGGACCGCAAGTTCGGTTCGCCGGTCATCACCAAGGACGGCGTAACCGTCGCCAAGGAGATCGAGCTCGAGGACCCGTACGAGAACATGGGCGCGCAGCTCTGCAAGGAGGTTGCGTCCAAGACCAACGACGTCGCGGGCGACGGCACCACCACCGCGACCGTGCTGGCGCAGGCCATGGTGCTCGAGGGACTCAAGAACGTGGCCGCCGGCGCCAACCCGATCTTCCTCAAGCGCGGCATCGACCTCGCCGTCGAGAAGGCGGTCGAGGAGCTCAAGAAGCTTTCCACGCCGATCGAGGGCAAGGACGACATCGCGCACGTCGCGGCGATCTCCGGCAATGACGAGGAGATCGGCAGCCTGATCGCCGAGGCCATGGAGCGCGTCGGCAAGGACGGCGTGATCACGGTCGAGGAGTCCAAGGGCACCGCCACTACGGTGGACATCGTCGAGGGCATGGAGTTCGACCGCGGGTACGTATCGGGCTACTTTGTCACGAACCCCGACTCGATGGAAGTCGAGCTCGAGAACCCGTACATCCTGCTGCACGAGAAGAAGATCTCTTCCGTGCAGGACCTCCTGCCGCTGCTTGAGCGCATCGCCCGCGTCGGCCGGCCGCTGCTCATCGTCGCCGAGGACGTCGAGGGCGAGGCCCTTGCGACGCTCGTCGTCAACAAGCTGCGCGGCACCTTCAACGCGGCCGCGGTCAAGGCGCCTGGCTTCGGCGACCGCCGCAAGGCCATGATGGAGGACATCGCGGTCCTTACGGGCGGCACGTTCATCTCCGAGGACCTCGGCATCAAGCTCGAGAACGTCGAGCTCTCGATGCTGGGCGAGGCCAACCGGGTCAAGATCGGCAAGGAGAAGACCACGATCGTCGAGGGCAAGGGCGAGAAGAAGGCCATCGACGGCCGCGTCGCGCAGATCAAGCACCAGATCGAGGAGACCGAGTCCGACTACGACCGTGAGAAGCTGCAGGAGCGCCTTGCCAAGCTCGCGGGCGGCGTCGCGGTGATCAAGGTCGGCGCGGCCACTGAGACCGAGCTCAAGGAGAAGAAGCACCGCATCGAGGACGCCCTCGCGGCGACCCGCGCTGCGGTGGAGGAGGGCATCGTCGCCGGCGGCGGCGCGACGCTCATCAACATCATCCCGACGTTCGACACGATCAAGGCTGAGGGCGACGTCAAGGTGGGCGTCAACATCGTGCGCCGCGCGCTCGAGGAGCCGGTCCGCCAGATCGCGATCAACGCCGGCCTCGAGGGCTCGATCGTCGTGGAGCACATCCGCACGGGCAAGCCCGGCTTCGGCCTCAACGCGATGACAGGCGAGTATGTCGAGCTGGTGAAGGCGGGCATCGTCGACCCTGTCAAGGTCACGCGCTCGGCCCTGCAGAACGCGGCATCGGTCGCTGCGATGGTCCTCACGACCGAGGCGCTGATCGTCGAGATCCCTGAGAAGAAGAAGGCGGCTGCTGGCGCCCCGGGTTACCCGGGCGGCGGCGACATGGACTTCTAAACCGCGGGAGATCTCCCGGCGGACCTCCGCTTCGGCGGGGGTCCGCCGTTTGCTGCATTCCACGTATGCCCGCTATCATTGGAACGGAAATCGGCGTGAAGAAGGTATGCCATTGTCCTCTCCAAGAGGTTTTACCGTCGAGGAAGCCCTCGCCCGCTTCATGGCCGATCTCAGTCCTGTGGGCACGGAGGAACTGTCGCTCGATCAGGCGGAGGGCCGTGTGCTCGCCGTGCCGGTGACGGCAGGGCGGCTCGTGCCGGACACGCCGCGCTCGGCGGTGGACGGCTGGGCAGTGCGGGCCGAGGATACCGCGTCGGCAACGTCCGAGTCGCCCGTGCGGCTGCGCATCGCCGGTTCCGCCCTGGCGGGGCACCCGGCCAGCGGCGGGATCGCACAGGGAGAGACCGTGCGCATCACCACCGGCGGCGTGGTGCCGGAAGGTGCCGACGCCGTGGAGTACCAGGAGGTTTGCCGCGTCGAGGGCACAACCGTGCTCTTCAGCAGACCGGCCAAGCCTGGCGCCAACGTGCGCCAGGCCGGGGAGGACATGCGGCCCGGGCAGGAACTCGTGCCGGCCGGTGCCCGTGTGCGGCCCGAGGTCATCGGGCTCCTCGCGACGCTGGCGCAGGGACAGGTGCAGGTACGCCGCAGGCTGCGCGTGCGCTTCGTCTCGACGGGCGATGAGATCTTCCGCCTCGGCGAGCCTTTGCCGCGGGGCGGCACCTACGACTCGAACAGCCTGCAGATCGGCGCCCAGCTCAGAGCCCTGGGGGCGGAGGTGGAGATGCGGGGACCGGTTCAGGACACCGCGGCGGCGATCGCCGAGGCGTGCAGCGGCGGCGAGTTCGACTTCCTCATTACATCGGGCGGCGTCTCCGTAGGGCCAGCCGACCGCATCGGCGAGGTGGGGCGCCTTCTGGGCGCCACCGTGTGCTTTCACTGGGCGCGCATGCGCCCGGGCGCGCCCACCATGGGCTTGCGCCTTGACGGCCGCCCATGGCTCGGCCTGTCCGGCAACCCGCTCTCCGCGCAGGTCGGCTTCGACCTCTTCGGCCGTGCCGCACTGGCGCGCCTGACGGGGACGGACTGCAGCCTCAAGCGGGGGAAGGCGCGGCTCGCGGAGGAGTTCCGGGGCAAGGCCCCCGACGCACCGCGCTTCCTGAGGGCCCGTTTGGAGATGCCCGGGAGCGAGATCGAGGCCCGCGTCCACCCGTACCAGTCGTCCGGTGGCGTACGCGCCATGGCGCAGACGAACGGCTATATCGTACAGCCGGAGGGAGTCGGCACACTCCCTGGCGGCAGTCTCGTCGAGGCCCTCTTCATCCTGCCCTGAACACGGGAGCCTTTGGGGGTCTGGCCGTTGAGCGATCGACCGATGCCGCTGGGGGAACACCTTCGCGAGCTCCGCAACCGGCTGATCGTCTACCTGCTCTTCCTGTTTCCGGCCGGCATCTACGCCTTCATCAAAGCGCGCCTGATCGTTCAACTGTTGCTGCTCCCGACCCACGGCGCGATCCACAGCCTCGTCGTCCTGAGTCCGACCGAGGGCCTCTACACCTTCATCGAACTGGCCCTCGTCGCCGGCTTCGTCATGACGTCACCGGTCCTGATCTACGAGATCGCCGCCTTCGTCCGCCCTGCCCTTGAGCCATCCGAACGCCACCTCGTCCTGGCCTACGCCCCGATCGTCCTTCTGCTCTTCCTTCTGGGGATCGGCTTCGGCTACTTCGTCTTCCTGCCCGTCGTGATGCGGTTCGTGCTGCAGTTTGCGGCTGCGCCGTTCCAGGCGTTCATCAGTCTGGGCCGCTACATCGGGTTCATCGTCAACCTGACGCTGCCGTTCGGGCTCGTCTTCGAACTGCCGATCGTGGTCTACGCCCTGGCCCGCACCGGTGTGCTGACGCCTGTCTTCCTGCGCAAGCAGCGGCGCGTCGCGATCCTCGTCATCTTCGTCGTCGCGGCCGCAGTCACGCCGCCGGATGCCTTCTCCATGATGATCATGGTGGTGCCGATGCTGGTACTCTACGAGGTATCGATTCTGGTGGCGGATCTCGCAGTGCGCAGACACCCGCCTATGGTATAATGCGCGCGGGAACAGACGGCCTGCTGGTGCAGCCCCTGGACTTCAAATCCAGCCGGCGGGCTTTACGGTCCGCGGTGGGTTCGATTCCCACCTGCTCCCGCCAAATGAGACTGTGGAACGCGGGCGGCGAAGGCTGCCCGTATGTTCGTCTGTGGCCCGGTAGGGAGGAAGTCTAAGGCGATGGCGGATCCTGCTCGGCATTCGGCATGGCGCCTCTTGCGGCAGTACTTCCTGACAGGAATCGTGGCTCTCCTGCCTCTGGCGATCACCCTGTACGTCGGCTACCGCATCTTCACGATGTTCGATGCCCTGGGCCGCATGCTCGGTGTGACGGTGCCGGGGTTCGGACTGCTCGTGACGCTTCTCCTGATCACGCTGTTCGGGCTCCTGGTATCCAATTTCCTCGGACAGCAGTTCGTCGCCCTGTACGAGTGGATCTTTGCGCGCGTGCCGGTGCTGCGCACCGTCTACGACGCCGTGAAGCAGATCGTCAACACATTCTCGGACCAGCGCAGCGGCACGTTCCAGAGCGTCGTACTCGTGCCGTACGGCGGCGGCGGGGGGCGCTCCTTCGGCTTCGTGGTACGCAACCCGACGCAGGAGGGCAAGGTGGCCGTGTTCGTCCCGTTCTCGCCGCCGACGGGCGGCCTCCTGGTGCTCTACGCGCCCGAGGACGTGGAGCAGGTGGATTTCTCGGTGGAGGAAGCGATGAAGATCGTGCTGTCCGGCGGTACCCTCTTGCCCAACGGCAACGCGGGTGCCCTGCCGGCGGTTGAGCTCGACAGCAAGGAGAGTGGGATTGAGTGATCACGAGAGAGCAGGTCATGGAGCGCCTCGCCAAGGTCATGGACCCGGAGATCCACAAGCCGATCACCGAGCTCGGCATGGTGGCGTCGGTCGAGGTCGATGGCGGCAAGGTGCACTGCGGCATCAAGCTGACGGTCGCGGGCTGCCCGCTGAGCAGCCGCATCGAACAGGACGTGAAGGCCGCCGTCGGTGCCATCGCCGGCGTAGAGGCCGTGTCGGTGCGCCTGGACGTCATGACGCCGCAGGAGCGCGAGGATCTCGCCAACCGGCTGAGGCCGCGCCACGTGTCGACGATCACCAAGAAGGACTCGACCGTGCGCGTGCTGATCTGCGGGTCCGGCAAGGGCGGTGTGGGCAAGTCCACGGTCACCGTCAACGTGGCGGCGGCGCTGCAGACCATGGGCCGCACGGTGGGCGTGCTCGACGCGGACGTCTACGGGTTCTCGGTGTCGCGCATGCTGGCCGCCCGTCAGCAGCCGGTCGTGCTGGGCGACGGGGTGATCGTGCCGGTCGACGTGCATGACCTCAGGGTGATCTCGATGGGCATGCTTGTGGACGAGAACACGCCCGTGATGTGGCGGGGGCCGATGCTCCACAAGCTCGTGGACCAGTTCCTCAACGAGGTCGCCTGGGGCGAGCTCGACTACCTCGTGATCGATGCACCGCCAGGCACCGGCGACGTGGCCATCTCGCTGTCGCAGGAGCTGCCGAAGGCCAGGGTGCTGCTTGTCACGACCCCCCAGGAGGCTGCCGCGCGAGTGGCAGGGCGCGTCGCGCAGATGGCGGGCAAGGTTGGCCAGGAGGTCATCGGCGTCGTCGAGAACATGGCGTACTTCCGCTGCCCGACATGCGGCGAGGCGCATGACATTTTCGGCAAGGGCGGCGCGCAGCGCCTGGCACGCGAGCTGCACATCCCGCTCCTCGGCCAGGTGCCGATCGATCCTGCGCTCCCGACCGGCGGCGACATGGGCGAGCCGATCGTCTGGAGCCGTCCGGAGTCGGAAACGTCGCAGGTGTTCCTCGAAGTGGCGAAGGCGGTCGACAAGGCCACCTGGTAAAGGCGGCTTCGCGGAGAGAGGCCGGGCGGTTGCCAAGCCTCTCTCCGCGTTGGTTCATGCGACCAAGTCCGAGCGGGCAAACTGCGGTAGAATACATGCCAACCTTGTGGAGGGGATTCCGGACATGGACGGATGGACCGGGACGGGCCGACCATACGGACCAACCCGCGTCCAACGGTTTGACTGGCACTAGGCCACCAGATAGAATTGGTTGCGTATTTTGGCCTAGTCCTCATGGAGCGCTAATTGGGGGGAACCGAAGGCATGCGATGCCGGATCTGTGGGCACGAGACAGGCAACGACACAGACCTCTGCGAAGACTGCGTCGAACGCGCGTCTGATCGCAAGGAACTGAGCCGCCGGCGCTTCCTCGGCTGGGGAGCAGTCACCGTGGGAGGCCTCGTCGGTGTGGGCTACCTCGGTGCCGCGCTGCGCCTGCTCTACCCTTCCTCCGCGGGAACCGGCAAGCTGCAGGACATCGGCGCCGTGAGCAACTTCCCGGTGGGGCAGTACATTCTCACCTCATATACCGGAGACGGCTACGACGACGGCGTCTACGTGATGAACCAGGGTGGCGGGCAGTTCATCGCCCTCGACTTCCACTGCACCCACCTCCAGTGCCCCGTGCAATGGTTCCAGGCGCTTGAGAAGTTCATGTGCCCGTGCCACGGCTCGCAGTACAACAAACTGGGCCAGCACATCGCGGGTCCTGCCCCGCGAGGGCTCTTCCACCATGAGATCGCGGTCCAGAACGGGCGCGTGATGCTTGGAGGTCAGATCTCGTGAGTGCGGAGAAGAGGCCCCGTCAGACGGTTCTGGACTGGCTCGACGAGCGGGTGGGCATCAAGCCGCAGCTCAATGAGCTGCTCTACCACCGCGTGCCGCGCGCGGTGAACCCGCTCGACTTCCTCGGCCTTGCGACACTCTTCGTCTTCATCAACCAGGCAGTCACGGGGACCCTGCTGGCCATGTTCTACCAGGCGTCCTCGGCGACGGCCTACCAGAGCATCCAGTACATCATGACCAAGGTCCCGCTCGGCTGGGTGATCCGCGACCTGCACTACTGGGGCGCGAACGCCATGGTGGTGCTCGTGGCGGCGCACATGCTGCGCGGGTTCTATGTGGGAGCCTACAAGAAGCCGCGCGAGATCACCTGGATCACGGGCGTCGTCCTGCTCTTCATCACGATCCTCTTCGCCTTCACCGGCTACCTGCTGCCGTGGGACCAGCAGTCCTACTGGGCGACGATGGTCGGCACCTGGATGCCCTTCTACACGCCGTTCATCGGCATCTACATCGCGTACCTGGCCCGCGGCGGCGCCTACATCTCCGGTCTCACCCTGACCCGCTTCTACGCTCTGCACATGCTGGTGCTGCCGGCTCTCCTCCTGATCTTCTTCGGCGTCCACTTCGCCATGGTGCTGAAGAACCAGATGCTGGTGGTGGAGGAGGCGGAGCGCAAGCCCAAGGGCACGAAGGGACTCGTCACCTTCTACCCCTACACCGTCTTCCAAATGACGATGCTCGTCGTCGTGGTGGCGGCGATCCTGCTCTTCCTCGCGCTCTCGTTCCACGCACCGCTGCTGGCGCCCGCCGATCCACTGAACAAGGCGCACTACACACCGGTGCCGCTGTGGTTCTTCTACTCGATCTACCAGCTGCTGAAGTACATTCCACCGGCGCTCGACCCGCTCGGGATCATCGGTCTGCCGCTCGTTGCCGTGATCGTTCTTGTGGGCCTGCCGTTCTTCGACAAGAATCCGCGGCGTGAGCCGAGCCGTCGCCCGTTCGCGATGAGCTTCGCGGGCGTCATCGTCGTGGCGGTGCTCGGCCTGACCTACCTCGGCGCCGTGCAGCAGGGCGTCAGCGCGACGGGCGGTACCTCAGCCTCGGCCGTGATCGCCAAGCCGACGTTCAGTGCGGACATCGAACCCATCTTCCAGCAGCACTGCGCCGTGTGCCATGGACCGACCACCAAATCCGGTGGTTTGGACTTGACGTCGTACGCCAGCATTGCGAGCATGAAGGTAGCGACACCGACGGACTACAAGAAGGCCCTGCTTTGGCAGAAGCTCGAGGGCGTAGCGCAGCCGCGGATGCCGCTCGGCGGACCGTATCTGCCGAAGTCGACGATCCAGACGATTGCCAACTGGATCGCGGAAGGGGCTCCGGACAACTGATGGCTACGGCGCAGGACGAACCTGAGGAACATTGCGGTCACGAGGGCCATGTGCACAGCGGCGTCGCCCGCCGCGACAAGCTGGACCTGCAGCAGCGCCTGAACCGGATCGAAGGGCAGGTGCGGGGCGTCCGGCGTATGATCGACGAGGACCGGTACTGTCCGGAAGTGTTGACGCAGATCGCCGCCGTGCGCGCGGCACTCGACCGGGTGGGGCTGATCCTGCTGGAGGATCATACACGAGGCTGCATTGTGGACGCGGTGCGGGATGGTCATCCCGACGAGGCGATGACCGAGCTCATGGGGGTTCTGCGCAAGTTCCTGCCGTAAGATCCCGGGCCTGTGCCGCATGCGGCGCAGGCCCGCGGGAATCCTAGGGCGCGCGTGAGAAGGGGGAGGAGTCGATGCGGCGCAAGACACGCCTTTGGATCGCGGCAGCGGTCGTCGTCGCCGCGCTCGCCTTCCTCATGGTCAATGGGCTCAGACACTTCACGGAATACTACCTTACGGTTCCGCAGCTCACGTCGCAGCGCGCTGTCCTCGGCACATCCGAGGTGCGGGTGGCTGGGACCGTGCTCGGCAAGACCGTCGTCTACGACGCGCAGCGGGACTACCTGAGCTTCCTGCTTCGCGGCGGCGGACAGACGGTGCGTGTCGTCTACCGCGGCGTCGAGCCGGACACGTTCAACTCACCCGACGTGCAGGCGATCGCCGACGGCCGCCTGCAGCCGGACGGCACGTTCCTGGCGCAGAACCTGCTGATGAAGTGTCCGTCGCACTACCAGCCCGCGACGCCTGCGCAGGCCGGCGCAAGCCATGCCAAGCAGGGTTAGCTTCGGGGCTCTGGCCGCATGTCTCTGCCTGACGCTTCTCTTCACCGCGCCCGGGGCGGCACTGGCGTCCCAGGAGCCGTTCGCGATGGCCGTCCTCGATCAGGCCGGCGCCAACACGCTTTCCGTGACGGAAACCGTCTCGCAGCCCGGCGGCGGCGAGTTCGCGGTTTGGCCGGGAGCGTACGACACGAGCGTGCCGGCAGGCCTCGCCGCTCTGACGCAGGGCCGGTTTACGGTCCCCGCCGGCGTCGGGTCCGCGCAGGTCAAGTTCTATGTGCACATGCCGCGCAGCGGGCTCACCTTGCGCTGGCCGTTCCCGACGAAGGTCGGGATACTCTGGATCCTGGTCGGCAAGGGGCTCAGCCTGCCGGTGGTGCTCAATCAGAAGTTCTCTCCCGCCCCTCCCGCCGTGTGGAACGGCAGCGACTACGCCGTATACAGCGCCAAGAACGTGGCGCACGACCTCGTGCTCAACCTGCAATACCAGCAGCCCGTGCAGAGCCCATGGCAGCGCCTGCTGCCATGGCTTTGGCTCGTGCCGGTGCTGGTCGTGGCCTACCTGGTCCTGCGACGTCTGCGCTGGCGCGTACATGCTTGAGGCGCGTGGACTCCGCTTGCAGCTCGGCGATCGCCGCGTGCTGCGCGGAGTCTCCTTTGCTTTGCAGCCAGGGCGCTGTCTTGCGCTGTTCGGCGCAAACGGGGCAGGCAAGACATCGCTCCTCAGTGTCGTCGCCCTGCAGCGCGCACCGAGCGATGGCAGCCTGAGGCTCTTCGGCGCCGAGGCAGCGGTGGACGACCTTGCGCTGCGTCGCCGCCTGGGCTACCTTGGGCACGAACCCGGTGTATTCCTCGGCCTCACAGGGTACGAGAACCTGTTGCTCTATGCGCGGCTCTACGGGCTGCGGGATCCCAAGGAGCAGGCGCTTGCCCAGCTACGCAGGGTTGGGCTCGCCCCGTTCCGCCATACGCTCGTCCGCAGTTACTCCGCAGGCATGCGCCAGCGCCTGGGCCTTGCCAGAACCCTCATGCACGGGCCGGACCTGCTGCTGCTCGACGAGCCCCACCAGAGCCTCGATCGCAGGGGCCAGGACCTCCTGGACCGCCTCGTGTCGGAACACTGCAGCGCAGGCGGCGCGGCACTGGTGGCGACCCACGAGACCGAGCGGGCACTCGGCCTCGCGACAGACGTCATGGTGCTCAGCCGGGGCAAGGTCTCCTACCTTGCCCCGATTTCAGAGACGCCGCGCGCCACGTTCGAGAGGGCCCTTGGGGAAGCGCTCGGAGGCGGAGGACTTTGCTGAAGGCGGCCGTCTGGCTCTTCTGGAAGGATCTCAGCCTCGAGCTGCGCGGTCGGGAGCTGCTTCTGCCTGCCGGCGTCTTCGGCCTGATCATCGCCATGCTGTACGGCTTCGCCTTCGACGGCGGTCAGCAGGTCCTGCGGCCGATGTTCCCTGGACTGCTCTGGCTCGGGATCTTCTTTTCGAGCTTCCTCGCCGTAGGCCGCGCCTTCGGCGTCGAGGCGGAGGCAGGGCAGCAGCTGCTGATGGCGCCGATCGACCGGGGCGCTATCTTCCTCTCGAAGCTTGCGCTCAACATCCTGCTGACGCTGGTGCTCACCGCCGTGCTGACGCCGGCCTTCGCGATGCTCCTGGGCGCACCGCTGCCGCAAGCGACGTGGCTCTTCCTCTGGACGCTCGTGCTCGGCGTCGTGGGCTTCGCCGCCGCAGGCAGCGCGATGGGAGCGCTCACCGCGCAGACGCGCCTTCGCGAGCTCCTGCTGCCGGCGCTCCTGCTGCCGTTCACATCGCCCCTGCTGCTCGGGGCGGTGAGCGCGACCGCGGCGCTCTATGCCAAGGATCCCGGCTCGGCAGGCAATTGGCTCTGGTTGATGGCCGTGTTCGACGGCATCTTCATCCTGGTGCCGCTCCTGCTGTTCGAATATCTGACGGAGGTGTAGGACATGCGTTACCTGCGCTGGCTCTCGCTGCCGCTATGGGTGGCAGGGCTATACCTGGCCTTGATCTGGGTTCCGGACGAGCGGTCGCTCGGGGTCTCCTACCGCATTTTCTACATCCATCTTGGCATGGCCTGGACGGCACTCCTCGCGCTGACGGCGAACTTCGTGCTGTCGCTCTTGGTGCTCATGCGCCGCCGCGGCAAGGAGGAGACCGACCGCTTCGCCCAGGCGACGGCGGAGGTGGGCATCCTCATGACGACCGCGACCCTCGCCTCCGGCATGCTCTGGGGCAAGGTCGCGTGGGGTGCCTTCTGGACGTGGGACCCGCGGCTGACGACGACGGCGATCATGTGGTTCCTCTACATCGGCTACCTGCTGCTGCGCCAGGCCCTGGACGACGAGGCGCGCAGGCGGGTGTACAGCGCCGTCTACGCCTTGATCGTCTTCGTCGACGTGCCGATCGTCTACCTGAGCGTGCGTTGGTGGCGGAGTATCCACCCCGTCGTGTTCACCGACACGGGCATAAACATCACGCCGCAGATGTTCATCGCGGTGATCGTCTTCTTCTTCGCAACGCTCGTGCTGGCGCTTGATCTCGTCTACCTGCGCGCATTCCAGGACAGGGTGCAGCAGGAGCTCCAGCGGCGCAGGGCACGTCGCCTCGGGCGCCTAGGCTACTGAACGGGGGGACTTTAGGGTGACGGTGGAGAAGCAGTTTCTCGAGTATATCTTCTTCGCGTACTCGGCGGTGTTCATCCTCATCTTCCTGTTTGTGACCAACGTCTGGCGTCGTACGCAGGGACTGAAGCAGCAGCTCGACGCCATGCGCGACGACGAGGACCAAGAAGGGGAGTCCTGAAGGCATGAAGGGCCGGCAGATGTGGGGCATGCTGGGGATGCTGCTCCTGCTCGGCATCCTGCTCGGCGTGCAGTTCCGCGTCGATCGCGGCGTCCAGGCTGTTGGCCCTGAAAACGTCGGCGACATGGCGGTTCTGCTGCTCCGGGCCGAACAGCAGAACCACCAGCTGGCCACAGAACTTGCCGCTCTCAAGGCGCAGATCCTGAGGCGCGACCAGGGCGTCGCGCGCTACAAGGATCTCGTGCAGCAGCTCGATCAGGCAAGGGCGGAGGCGGGCCTGACCCCCGTGTCCGGCAAGGGCGTCGAGGTCGTGATGAGTGAGCCTCCGGCCGGGCCCGGCAGCCAGGGCATCTTCGCCATCCATGACACCGACGTTCTCAGCATCCTGAACGAACTGCGTGCGGCCGGCGCCTATGCCCTCGCGATCAACGGCCAGAGGGTTGTTGCGACGACAGAGGTGCGGGAGGCCGGCTCGATCTTCTCCATCAACAACACGCCGTCGGCCCCCCCGTTCACGATCGTGGCGCTTGGCAACCCTACGACCCTGCGGCAGGCCCTGCTGCTGCGCGGCGGCGTGGTCGCCACGCTGCAGGCGGTGGGCATCGGCATCAAGATCCGAACGTCCCCGTCCCTCTCCGTGCCTGCATACCAGGGAGCAGACCTTCCCTGACCTCGCTCTGCCATGCACAGCCGCCGGTCCGATCGGGCCGCCATGCCTGGGTCCAGTTGGCCCTAATGGTACCCCGCGCCGGGTACCTCGTCTTTCTTTCTCCCCTTCCGGTGGTACAATGAACGACGGAGCGGGACCAGTCGGCAGAGACCCGTGGCTTCAGGGGAAGGGATGGTCGGACATGGCAGAGACTGGCTTCAAGGCAGGCCTCGAAGATGTGGTGGCCGGGACTTCCGATATTTGTTTCATCGATGGGAAGGAAGGCCGGCTGGTATACTCCGGCTACGACATCCACGATCTAGTAAAACACGGCAGCTTTGAGGAGACCGTCTACCTTCTTTGGCATAACCGCCTGCCCAGCCGCGCGGAACTTGAGACGCTCGAGCAGACCCTGACGAGCCAGGCCGCCGTGCCCGAGCCCGTGATCCGCATGCTCGAGGCGATGCCCAAGGATGCCGAGCCGATGGAAATGCTGCGCACGGCCGTCTCGGCCATGTCGGTCTATGACGCGGACGACCATGACCAGAGCTACGACGCGTCGGTCCGCAAGGCCGAACGCCTCGTGGCGCGCTTCCCGACCCTGGTGGCCGCGATCGGCCGCATCATGCAGGGCGAGAAGCCGATCCCGCCGCAGCACGGGCTCAACGTGGCGCAGAACTTCCTCTACATGCTGACGGGCAAGGCGGCCGACGCGCGCAACGCGCACCTGTTCGACCTCTGCCTGATCATGCACGCGGACCACGAGCTGAACGCCTCGACGTTCTCCGCCCGCGTCACCGCCGGCACCTTGAGCGACATCTACTCGGCGGTCACGTCGGCCGTCGGTACCCTCAAGGGACCGCTGCACGGCGGCGCCAACGAGCAGGTCATGCGGATGCTGCTGGAGATCGGCGAAGTCTCGAGCGCCGAGAGCTGGATCAAGGACGCTCTGGCGAACAAGAAGAAGATCATGGGCTTCGGTCACCGCGTCTACCGCACCGAAGACCCGCGCGCCACGCACCTCCGCCAGTTCAGCGAGGAGGTCGGCACGAAGGCCGGCGACACGCGCTGGTACGAGATGTCCCGCATCGTCGAGCGGGTCGTGCTGCAGGACAAGGGCCTCTACCCGAACGTCGACTTCTTCTCGGCCTCGACCTACTACATGATGGGGCTACCGATCCCCCTCTTCACTCCAATCTTCGCTTTGAGCCGCATCTCGGGCTGGACGGCCCATGTTCTTGAACAGTACCGCAACAACCGCCTCATCCGCCCGCGCGCAGAGTACACTGGACCCGAGCGCCGGGAGTACGTGCCGATCGCGGACCGCTAGCGCCCCGTCGCTCCCCGGTGGGGTTCCCGCCCCACCGGGGGCGTTCTTTGGCAATAGGAGGGTAGCCGTACATTGAAGAACGCCGAAGGTGAGAAGATCCGGTTCGTCGATGGACGCCTCGAGGTACCCGACAACCCTGTCCTGCCCTACATCGAGGGCGACGGCACGGGCGTCGACATCTGGCCTCCGTCCCAGGCGGTCCTGGACGCGGCTGTGCGCCGCGCGTACGACGGCAAGCGCAAGATCACGTGGCTGCAGGTCTACGCGGGCGAGGCCGCCTTCCAGAAGTTCGGTACCTGGATGCCGGACGAGACGCTCGACGCGTTCCGCGAGTACCGGGTGGGCATCAAGGGCCCTCTGACGACCCCGGTGGGCGGCGGCATCCGCTCGCTCAACGTCATGCTGCGGCGCGAACTCGACCTCTACGCATGCGTGCGTCCCGTGCGCTACTTCGAGGGAGTGCCTTCGCCGCTCAAGCACCCTGAGCGCACCAACATGGTGATCTTCCGCGAGAACACCGAGGACGTGTACTCCGGCATCGAATGGCCCGCGGGTACCGAGGAGAACACGCGCCTCGCGGAACTCCTCAAGGAATTCGGCCGTCCGGTGCGGGAGGGCTCGGGCATCGGTATCAAGCCGATCTCCCCCTTCGGCTCCAAGCGCCTCGTGCGCAAGGCGATCCAGTACGCGATCGACCAGGGTCGCAAGAGTGTCACGCTGGTGCACAAGGGCAACATCATGAAGTACACCGAAGGAGCCTTCCGCGAGTGGGGCTACGAGGTGGCCAAGGAGGAGTTCCGCGACAAGATCATCACCTGGCAGGAGATGCAGGAAGCGGGCGGCAAGCAGCCCGAAGGCAAGATCCTGATCCAGGACGTCATCGCGGACAACATGTTCCAGCAGATCCTGCTGAGGCCCCAGCTCTACGATGTGCTCGCGACGCCGAACCTCAACGGCGACTACATGTCGGACGCCCTGGCCGCACAGGTCGGTGGCATCGGCATCGCCCCAGGCGCCAACATGTCGGACGGCTACGCCGTCTTCGAGGCGACCCACGGCACTGCGCCCAAGTACGCGGGCCAGGACAAGGTCAACCCCGGTTCCGTCATCCTGTCGGGCGTCATGATGCTCGAGTACATGGGATGGAACGAGGCCGCCGCACTGGTTGTCAAGGGCATGGAGGAGACGATCAAGGCGGGCAAGGTCACCTACGACCTGACCCCTGACCGCTCCGAAGGCATCAAGTCGTCCGAGTTCGGTGCCGAGATCATCCGTCGGATGGAGGGCTGAAGCATGCGCGACAAGGTCACGATCATCGGCGCCGGCAATGTCGGCGCGACAACCGCCCACTGGCTCATGGCCCGCAACATCTGCGACGTCGTGCTTGTCGACGTGGTCGAGGGCATTCCCCAGGGCAAGGCGCTCGACCTCTACGAGGCCACGCCGATCACAGGGGCTTCGATCAAGGTCGTAGGCGACCAGGACTACGCGGCGACCGCCGGCTCGTCCGTGGTGGTCGTGACGGCAGGCTTCGCCCGCAAGCCGGGCATGAGCCGCGACGACCTGCTGACGATGAACAACGATGTCGTCGCACAGGTGGTCAAGAAGGCCGTCGACGCCTCGCCTGACGCCGTGTTCATCGTGGTCACGAACCCGGCCGACGTGATGACCTACGTGACGTGGAAGGCCACGGGGCTTCCCGCGGAACGCGTCATGGGCATGGCCGGCGTTCTCGACTCCGCCCGCTTCCGCGTCTTCCTGGCCGCGGAGCTGGGCGTCTCGCCGAAGGATGTCGTGGCGTTCGTCATGGGCGGCCACGGCGACCAGATGGTGCCGCTTACCCGCTACTCGTCGGTCGGCGGCATCCCGATCGAGACCCTCGTCCCGAAGGAGCGCCTCGATGCGATCGTCAAGCGGACGCGCACCGGCGGCGGAGAGATCGTCAACCTGCTCAAGAGCGGCAGCGCCTACTTCGCGCCTGGCGCGTCGGTGGCGGAGATGGTGGAGGCCGTGCTCGGAGACCAGAAGCGCGTGATCCCGGTGATCGCCCACCTGGACGGCCAGTACGGCGAGAACGACATCTACGTCGGCGTCCCGTCTCTCGTCGGGCGCGGTGGCGTGGAGAAGATCTTCGAGATCGAATTCACATCGGAAGAGGCCGAGGCGTTCCGCAACTCGGTGAAGGGAGTGCGCGAGCCTCTTTCGGTACTGGGGTTTTGACAGATGAGACTGCGTGAAGAGGCACTCGAGTACCACCGCATCCACCACGGCAAGATCGAGGTCACGAGCCGCGTGCCGCTGCGTGACCAGCAGGATCTCTCCCTCGCGTACACGCCCGGCGTGGCGGAGCCTTGCAAGCAGATCCAGATCGATCCAGACTCCATCTTCGAGTACACGAATCGCGGCAACCTCGTCGCCATCCTGACGGACGGCTCCGCGGTGCTCGGTCTCGGCGACATCGGCCCCGGTGCCGGATTGCCGGTCATGGAGGGCAAGGCGGTTCTGTTCAAGGCCTTCGGCGGCGTCGACGCCTTCCCTGTGCTCGTCAACACCCAGGACGTAGACAAGATCGTCGAGGTCATGAAGCTGCTCGAGCTGGGCTTCGGCGGCGTCAACGTCGAGGACGTGTCCGCCCCCCGCTGCTTCGAGCTCGAGCGGCGTCTCAAGGAAGAGCTCGACATCCCGGTGTTCCACGACGACCAGCATGGCACGGCCATCGTGGTCGGCGCCGCGTTCCTGAACGCCCTGCGCGTCGTGCAGAAGAACATCGAGGACGTCCGCATCGTCTTCAACGGCGCTGGCGCGTCCGGCATCATGGTCGCACGCATGCTGCGCGATCTCGGTGCCAAGGACATCGTGCTCTGCGACCGACAGGGCACCATTTACGAGGGGCGCCCTGGTCTCAACCCCGAGAAGGAGATCGTGGCGAAGGACACCAACCCGCGCCAGATCAAGGGCACGCTCGCGGACGCGCTCGTCGAGGCGGATGCGTTCGTCGGGCTCTCCTCGGCCGGCGCGGTGACCATGGACATGCTGCGGCCGATGCGCAAGGACTCCATCGTGTTCGCCCTTGCGAACCCGGTGCCGGAGATCTGGCCAGTGCAGGCGGTCGAGGTTGGTGCGGCGGTGGTCGGCACGGGCCGCTCCGACTTCGCCAACCAGATCAACAACGTGCTCGGCTTCCCCGGCGTCTTCCGCGGCGCGCTCGACGTGCGCGCGCGCAAGATCACGGAAGGCATGAAGCAGGCGGCGGCGCGCGCCATCGCCGGCCTCATCACGGACAAGGAGCTCCGGCCGGACTACGTGATCCCGGCGCCGCTCGACCGGCGCGTGGCGCCGGCCGTGGCGCGGGCCGTGGCCGAGCAGGCGATCAAGGAAGGGCTGGCGCGGCGCGTGCTCGACCCCGCCGAGGTGGAGCAGCACTGCATCGAGCTCACCAGCGGGAAGGAAGGCCAAGCGTAGAAAGGACAGTGGCATGAAGCTCTACGAGTATCTCGCGAAGGGGCGCCTCAAGGCGCATGGCATCCCTGTACCCCCGGGCGTGCTCTGCCGCACGCCAGATGAGGTCGCCAAGGCTCTCGAAGAGATCTGTCCTGCGGCCGTGAAGGCGCAGGTGCTGGTCGGGGGGCGTGGCAAGGCTGGCGGCATCAAGTTCGCCAGAGATCCCGAGGAGGGGCGCAAGGTCGCTTCCGAGATCCTCGGCATGAACCTCAAGGGCTACACTGTCGAGCAGGTCTACGTCGAAGGCAAGATCGAGGTCGAGCGCGAGTTCTACGTCTCGGTCACCGTCGACCGCAATGCCCGCAAGCCACTCGTCATGGCCTCCGCGCACGGCGGTGTCGAGATCGAGGACGTGGAAGACAAGTACATCGTCCGTCGCCACGTGGATGAGGCCTTCGGCATGCAGGGCTACCTCGCCCGCGACATCGCCGCGGAGATGGGCCTCGAGGGCGACATCCAGAAGCAGGTGGCCGCGATCCTGCAGAAGCTCTACGAGGTCTTCCGCACGGAGGACGCGGAGCTGGTCGAGATCAACCCCCTCGTCGTCTCGGGCGGGAAGGTCATCGCTGCGGACGCGCGGCTCAACATCGACGACGCGGCCCTCTTCCGCCACAAGGAGTTGCCGGAGGTGGAAGAGGGCACCGACCTCGAGCGCAGGGTCAAGGAGATCGGCCTCGCCTTCGTCCAGCTGGACGGCGACATCGCCGTGATGGCGAACGGGGCCGGCATGGCCATGGCCACGCTCGACGCCCTGCAGCACTTCGGCGGCAAGCCCATGAACTTCCTCGACGCCGGCGGCGGCGCGTCGGTCGAGCCGACGGCCCAGGCCATGGGCGTGCTCGTCTCGATGCAGCCCAAGGCGATCTTCGTCAACATCTTCGGCGGGATCACGCGCTGCGACGACGTGGCCAACGCGATCGTCCAGGTGAAGAAGACACAGGGCATCCCGGTGCCGCTCGTCGTCCGCCTCGTCGGCACGAATGAGCAGCAGGGCGTCGAGATCCTGCGCCGTGAAGGTATCGAGGCGTTCCGCGAGATGAGCGAAGCGGCCAGGAAGGCTGTCGAACTCGCCGGGGAGGTGCGCTAGCATGGCGATCATCATCGATCAGGACACCCGTGTCGTCGTGCAGGGCATGACCGGCAACCAGGGCAGCTTCCACACCGGCCAGATGGTGAAGTACGGCACCAACGTGGTGGCCGGCACCTCGCCGAACAAGGCGGGACAGGACCACGACGGGATCCCGGTCTTCGCGTCGGTGCGCGAGGCCGTCGTCAAGCGCGGCGCGAACGCGTCGATCGTGTTCGTGCCGGCGGCATTCGCCAAGGATGCCGCCTTCGAAGCGATCGATGCCGGCTGCAAGGTGGTCGTGATGATCCCCGAGCACATCCCGGTGCAGGATTCCATCCTGATCGTCGAGTACGCCCACTTCCGCGGCGCGAAGGTCGTGGGGCCGAACACCTACGGCCTGATCTCGCCGGGCAAGGCGAAGATGGGCATCATGCCGAACCACATCTACGCGCCTGGCCCGGTGGGCCTCGTCGCGCGCTCCGGAACCCTCTCCTACGAGATCGCAGCCGCCTTGACGGATGCCGGCCTCGGCCAGTCGACGGCCATCGGCATGGGCGGCGATCCGGTCGTGGGACAGGTGTTCAACGACGTGCTGCACCAGTTCGAGAAGGACCCTGAGACGAAGGCCTGCGTACTCGTCGGCGAGATCGGCGGCAGCGCCGAGGAAGAGGCGGCGGAGTTCATCAAGAAGATGACGAAGCCCGTCGTCGCCTACCTGGCGGGCCGTGCGGCCCCTCCGGGCAAGCGCATGGGCCATGCAGGCGCGATCATCGAGCGGGGCCGGGGCACGCTCGAGAGCAAGCGCAAGGCACTCGAGGCCGCCGGCGTCACGGTGGTCGAGATGCCGTGGGAAGTGGCCCCGGCAGTCAAGAAGCTGCTCGGCTAAGGAAGACGCAGACGCAGCGGCCGCCCCTCTCGGGCGGCCGCTGCTTTGCCGTTGACGGCATGTGCGGCGACCTTGCGACCGCTCGCGGTTTTCCCGGACGGTCAGATCGGAGGATGACGGCAGGAAATTGGCGCGCTCTGGAGGAATCTGGTGTTACAGGGACTGGACCTCGCCGCGAGAGGGGGATCCGCGACGCCCGGAGGCACTGACGCGCTCGGCCCGATCACAGCTTTGGCGGCAGCCTGTCTCGGCGTCCTGCTGATCTCCGCGGGCTGTGGCGCACACGTGGCGCGGTCAGGCCCGCCGGCGCTGCCGGAGCGCGTTGGCGCCTTCTCCGTCGCGTGGGTGCGTGGGAAGGGGGACCTGCCGCGCACGCAGGACCAGATGGCCGTAGGCGATGCCGTCTTCACGATCGGAGCCGGCGCTGCGCATCCGATTACCGCCCGCTTGCCGGACGGAGGGCAAAGCAGGCCCACCGCTGCTCCGTGTCCCGCCTTGCCCGTCTGGCAGGTCGGTCTCGTCGGCTGGGCTCCCGCCATGCTCTGCCTCCGGTCGGGAGCTCTGGAGCTGTTCCTGTTCCAGTCGAACGGAGCCGCACAACCGCTCGGCTTGGCGGCCGGCGACATCCTGCCGGGAGCGCCCCCCGTACGTCTGGACTTCCGGAGCCTGGGCGGGTATGCGCTCTCGGACGGCGTGGCCTGGTGGCTGCGCGGCACAAGGGGACGGGTCGTGGCGTCAGGCGTCGAGAGCACCCTGACCGCCAATCGCGCGGCGCTTCCGCAGGCTGTCCTCCCGGCGTCAGGTGGCGTGCGCCTGCTCTCCGTGACGGGCCAGCTCTACCTGCTCCGGCGCGTCCCTGGCGCCCTCATGGTCTACCGGCTCGTGCTCGGGGACCCGGTCAGGCTCCGTCCCCAGATCGAGCCGCTCGGACAGGTGCCTGCCGCGCACGCCTGGGCGGTGGACGCAAGCGGCGGGATCTGGGCGACGACACTAGCCGGGCCTGACCGGCTGGTGCTGCTCCGCGAGGTGCCGGGACGCTCCGTGCGGCAGGCCTGGCGCGTGCGGGGCCGGCTCATCGGCGCGGGCCCAGGCTTCATCGCGTACCTGGATGATCGGGGCCAAGAGGCAAACTTGCAGATCCTGTTCCCGCTGCAGCATCGGACGTTGACCCTCGGGGGATTGCGACGGCCGTTCGCTGCGATGCAGGTTGCAGGCGACGGGAGCGCCTATCTTCGCCTCCAGCTGACTACCGGCCGTCACGTCCTGCGCATCGCCTGGTCGCCGTCCCCCTAGGTCAGGCCCCGGCGCGCTTGGACTCGGCCCGACGAGGAGGAAGTTTGTTGGCAGCTGGCCCTGGCGCTGGCGAGAACTCGCTCTGGCGCAACACGAACCTCGTCATCCTGGTGAGCGGACAGTGGGTATCGCAGGTCGGCAACAATCTCTTCGAGCTCGCCGTGTTCTGGTACGTGCTGTCCGAGACGCATCATGCCGCCGACCTTGGCTGGGCGGGAACCGTCATGGCCCTGCCGGGCGTGCTGGGGCTCCTCTCGGGCGTCTTCGTGGACCGCATGGACCGGCGCTGGACGATGTTCGGCGCCGACGTGTTGCGCGCGGCAATCTCGGCCCTGCTCGGCCTGCTCGCGCTCATGCACGTCCTGCCGCTCTGGCTGTTCCTCGTCCTGGTGCTCCTCTTGATGGCGGTCGGCACGTTCTTCGGCCCCGCCGCCACGGCCCTCGTGCCGCAGATCGTCTCGTCCGAGCAGTTGCCTGCAGCCAACGGGCTGAACTCGTCGGCGCAGAGCTCGGCCAATCTGATCGGGCTCTTCGGCGGCGGCATCGTCATGTCGCTGCTCGGGCCGGTGCTCCTCTTTTTCATGAACGCCCTGTCCTTCGTGGTATCGTTCGTCAGCCTGGTCTTTCTGCGCGTGCCCAGGCGCGCTCCGGCCCGGGCAGCATCGCGTGGTGGCGTGGGTCAGCTGTACAGCGAGTGGCTCGAGGGGTTTCGCGTGTACAGCGCCATCCGGCTGCTGCGGACGCTGCTGTTTGCCGCCCTGTTCGTGAACTTTGCCGGTCAGGGCCTCGGCGTGCTCGCCGCCGCCTGGGTGAAAGGCACACTGCACGGGGGCGCCTTCGACTACGCGCTCTTCGGTGCGGCCATCACGGTGGGGGCGATCGCCGGCTCGCTGTCGGCGGCGGGCGTGTTGCGGCGCGTCGCGCTCGAGAAGGTTCTGCCGGCCGGCACCGTGGCGATCGGCGCCGCGGTGGTGGTGCTCTCGCGGTTCCCGCTCCTATGGGTCACGCTCGCCTGCATGTTGCTGGCAGGCGTGGCCATGGGCCTGATGAACACCGGGCTCATGACGATGATGCAGCGGATCGTGCCGCAGGAGAAGATGGGACGGGTGTTCGGTACCCTCGGTGCCCTCATGACCTTGGCCAGTCCTGTCGGCGCGGCGGTCGCGGGGGCACTCGCAGAGGTCTGGCCCGTCGCGTTCATCTACCTCCTGCTCGGCTGCCTGATCCTGCTCGGCTCCCTGCCGCTCTTGCGCTTGCGCGCCCAGCCGGCAGCGGAGACCATGGCCTAGGCTGCCCGCGTTGCCGCATGCAGGAAGGGCGAGGGGCGTGCGCTGCGGCACGCCCCTCGCCCTTAGCTTGAAGCAGCGGCTTCCCTTGGACGCCGTCTAGCGGCCGTCCAGTACCTGGACGAGGCGCCGCACGATGCCGAGGTGTTCGAGACGGCCGTAGCGCCAGCCGCGGTCGTAGAGGGCGAGGGAGACCATCTCGCCGCTTCGGTCGAAGCCCCAGATGCGCAGCTGGGCGATGCGCCCCTGGCCCTTGTAGAGTGTGCGGTGATTGAGCCCGTAGCTGACGGGGCCCTGGGTGAGACGTGCGTGGAAGCCATAACGGCCGATATGACCCGCGATGACGCCATCCTGCTCGAAGCGGCGATCTAGCATGTGCCTGCCCTCCCACCCCAAGCCTTGCCAAGATGATGGGCAGGCTAGACATGCGGCAGGAACGGCCGAACCTGTGACAGGCCGCAGGTATCGATGGCCTGTGGAAAGAAAGGGACCACCGAGGTGATCCGAGCGATGTCGGCAGAGATTCTGGCTCCGCTCATCAGCCCGCGCGACGCCGCGGGACGTCTCGACCTCCATGGGCTCGCGGCGAACGTGGCGAGACTTGCGCCTTTCCTCGACGGCTTTCTCGTGCTGGGTTCCTCGGGAGAATACATCTACCTGTCCGAGCGGGAGCGTCTGGACGCCGTACGCACAGTGCTCGGGGCCGCGGGCGGCCGCAAGGTGTTCGTCCAGGTCGGCTCCGAGACGACGGAATCGAGCGCGGAGCTTGCGCGGCAGGCGATGGCTCTCGGGGCCGCAGGGCTTCTGGCCGTGACGCCGCACTACTACACGCCGCAGCTGAAGGGTGCGGCGCTCGTGCAGTACTACAGGACCGTCGCCGCGATCGGGCCGACCTACCTCTACCACATCCCGTCGTACACGGGGATGGCGCTCGACGTCCAGGACATCCTCGAGATCGCGGAGATCCCCGGGGTCGTCGGCATGAAGGACTCCTCGAGCAATCTCGCGCTCCTGACGGAGATCCTCGCGAGCTGCCCGGAAGGCTTCCGCTACTATGCAGGCTCCGGCGGGGCATTGCTTGCGGCCATGGCGCACGGGGCCCAGGGCACGATCGCCGCACTCGCGAACCTCGTGCCGGAGCGCATGCGGGACGCCGTGTCGCAGTTCGAGGCGGGACGCATGGCGGAGGCGGCAAAGGCGCAGCGCCCGCTTGTCCGGCTGAATGCCCTCGTCACGCGGCGCTACGGCATCCCTGGCCTCAAGTACGCCGCAGGCAAGCTGGGCTTCGCCGCCGGCGATCCCGTGCCGCCTCTCCTTCCTGTGCCGGCCGGGGCCAGAGCGGAGATCGACGACGCCCTTGCCGCATTGGCCGTCGGCGCCGCGGGATGAATCGCCGTGCCCTCTTCGGATTCAGCTACGCCCACTTCACGGCAGACCTGAACTCCGGTGCCGTGGCGGCCCTCCTGCCCCTCGCCACCGTCCTCTTCTCTCTCAGCTATACCGAAGCGGCGGGGGTCATCCTGGTCTCGAACGTGACCTCGTCCGTGATCCAGCCGCTGTTCGGCATCTGGGCGGACCGCCGTCCCATGCCCTGGCTGCTGCCGTTTGCGCTTGGCCTCGCGAGTCTCGGCACCGCCGCCTATGCCCTGGCCCACTCGTACGTGCCGTTTGTGCTGCTCGTGGCCGTGATGGGCATCGGCGTTGCCGCGTTCCACCCTGTGGGGGCCTCCGGGGCGTACTTCGCCGCAGGTGCCCGGCGCGCGTCGGGCATGAGCATCTTCTCGGTCGGAGGCAACGCCGGCTATGCCGTGGGCCCCTTGCTCGCGGGCATCACGACGCACTTCTTCGGCTTCGCGGGCGTCGTATGGTTTCTGCTGCCCGGCGCGGCGGCGCTCATCGTGCTACGCCTCCTCGGCACACAGCAGCTTGCGCAGCGGCCGCGGCAGGAGACGGGCAGCCATCCCGTGCCTTGGCTCGTGCTCTCGCTGCTCGTCCTCGTCGTCGTACTGCGCAGCACGGCGCAGTCGGGCGTCATGACCTTCTTCCCGCTCTACCTCACGCATCTGCATCGCCTGTCGCCGAGCCTTTCGGGAGCGGTGCTCTTCTTCTTCCTCGGCATGGGCGCCCTCGGCACGCTGGTCGGGGGCCCGCTCTCGGACCGCTTCGGCAGGCGCTTCCTGATGCTTTGGAGCTGGGTTGCGTCGACGCCGCTCCTGTACCTCCTGCCGCGCACGAGCGGCATCTGGCAGTTCGTCGTGCTCGGCCTGCTGGGCTTCACCATCGTTGCCACCTTCAGCACGACCGTCGTGCTGGCGCAAGAGCTCCTGCCCGGTCACCAGGCGATGGCGTCTTCGCTCACGATCGGACTCGCCGTCGGCCTGGGCGGCGTGATCGTCCTGTGGCTGGGCACGATCGCCGACGCAGCGGGCGTGCAGCAGGCCTTGAACCTCCTGTGGCTCTTCGGCATCGTGGCGTTCCTGGCATCGCTCGCGCTGCCGAACAGGGTTCCACAGCCGGTCGTAGACTGATCTGCCGCAGGCATGTGCGAGACTTCGGCTTGCACGTCAAGTCCGGCGCCCCTGCAGGTCTGCACCGGCCAGCCGTCGTATCCCGTCGCCAACGTGGCTGACGCCGCCCGCGGCGTCAGAAAGGGGGGCTCACGTTGGCTGAGATTCTTTTGCTCGTTGGCACGGCCAAGGGCTTGTTCCGATTCCGGTCCCGCGATCGCCTGCACTGGCAGGCGCAGGGTCCCGACTTCCCGCAGACACCGGTCTACACCGCCGTCCTGGACCCGCGCAGCGGCGTGGTCTACGCAGGGGTCAATTCGGAGTTCTACGGCGCGTCGATCCGTCGCTCGCGGGATCTGGGCGAGACATGGGACGGCGGTGGCGAGGGCCTCGCCTATGGGCCGGATGACCCGGAGCAGGTGACCCGCGTCTGGGCGATCGCCCCCGGCCGCGCCGAGGAGCCTGGGACGCTCTACGCGGGCGTCGAGGCGAGCGGTCTCTTCCGTTCGCGCGACGGCGGCGACACATGGCACGAGGTGGGCGCCCTGCGTCGCCACCCGACGCATGAGCTATGGGGGCCCGGCTATGGCGGCAAATGCCTGCACACGGTAGTGGAGACGGGACCGGGGACGATCTACACGGCCTGCTCCGCCGGCGGCATCTACCGCAGCCTGGACGCGGGCGAGAGCTTCGCGCCGATCAACGCCGCCATCGAGGCCCCGTTCATGCCGCAAGGGGCGCGCTACCCGGAGGCCGGGCAGTGCGTGCACAAGTTCTCGGTCTGTAAGGCGCAGCCCCGGCGCATCTGGCTGCAGAATCACGGGGGCGTCTACCGCTCGGACGACGGCGGCAGCCACTGGCTCGACGTGGGACAAGGGCTGCCGGGGGACTTCGGCTTTCCGGTGCTGGCGCATCCCGAACAGCCGGACACCGCCTACGTCATCCCGCTGCAGGCGGATGAAAGGCGCTGGGCCGAAGGTGGCGTCCTCGGCGTCTGGCGGACCGAGGACGCGGGCGCGACATGGCATCCCCTCGCGCAGGGCCTGCCGTCGCCGTCCTACGCGAGCGTCCTGCGCGACGCCATGGACGGGGACGGTCTTGATCCCATCGGCCTGTACTTCGGCACGACGTCGGGCAGCGTCTATGCCTCGGCGGACGGCGGCGGGAACTGGCACGAGGTCGCCGCGCACCTGCCGCGCATCATGTCCGTACGGGCGGCTGCCGTGCGGTCATGATCACCGTGCACCTGCCCGAGGATCTGGCGCGGGAGGTTGGCATCGCGCCGCACTCGCACCATGAGAGCCGGCAAAGCCTGGGCGACCTGCTCGAGGCGGTCGACGCCGCGGCACCTGGCCTGCTGCGGCGGATCCTGCAGGCGGGCGGCGAGCTGCGCCCGCATCTCAATGTCTTCGTCGGCGAGCGGCTGATCGGCCGTGAGCAGCCGATGTCCGCCCCGCTGCGCGATGGTGACGAGGTCTGGCTGCTGCGCGCGGTGTCGGGAGGCTGACAGCACCCGGCGCACTTGGCGGGCGGAGTGGCGCAGCCGCCTCCCGTCAGCCGATGCTCGCGTAGCGCGAGCGGAAGTAGAGGAGCGGCAGATCTGCGGTCGGGCTGTCGAGGTGGAGCACCCTGCCCAGGAACAGCGTGTGGTCCTGGGCAGGGAGGGCGTCCTGCACCTCGCACTCCATGTGTCCGATGGCGCCGTCGAGCCAAGGCAGGCCGCCGGGGCTCGGCGCCCAGTCGATGCCCTCGAGCGCCTGGGCCGGGTCCTTGAAGCGCTGGGCGAAATGCATCGACAGCCGCTCCTGGCCGGCAGCCAGGATCGAGACGGCGTAGCGCCGCGAGTCCCGGATGATGGCGTGGGAGTCGTTCTCGCGACCGATCGAAACCAGCACGAGGGGGGGGTCGAGCGACACCGAGAGAAAGGCGTTCGCCGTCATGCCGTGCGGTCCGCGCGGACCGAGACTGGTGACGACCGTCACGCCGGTCGCCCAGCTGGCCATGAGTCGGTGGAAGTGCTCTGCTGACGTCGTAGGCAGCGTCCGGGCGGATCCGGACTCCTTCCCTTCCTGCGCACCATGGCGAGGCTGCCAGATGGAGCAGATGGCAATGCCAAGTGACCCTCGCCTTTGCAGCATATGCTACCACCAACGGCGAAGTCGCGGTGTCCTTATGACCATCCGGGACGTGGCCGCGGATCTTCCTACCGCCTGGCTGGCCGCCAGGTATTTGCGCTCCAGAGCGCGCCATTGAAGGCGCTCACCGAGACGTGTCCCACCTGCTGCGGATCGTAAGCCGCTTCGGTGGATGCGTAGAAGAGCGGCACCATCGGCAGATCCAGGTAGAGCTGCGTCTGCACCTGCCGGTAGTCCTGCGCGCGCAGTGCCGGGTTCATCTGGTTCAGGGCGTCGGCTGTCCAGGCATTCACCAAGGGATTCTGGTAGTTCGAGAAGTCGTCTCCCTGGTGGTAGGGGCTGCCGAGGTTCGAGTTCCAGATCGCCGCGTCGTCGGGGTCGAGGTTGTCCATCAGTCCGAACTCGCCGACCTGGAAGGTGCCCTGGGCGAACATGCCGTTCGGACCGAACAGAGCCTGCGTCGAGAAGTACACCGGCAGGACGCGGATGCCCACCTTCGCCTCCTGGCTGATCACGAGCTTCATGATCGCCTGGTGCAGAGGGGTGTGGGTCAGCGAGACGTCGAGCACGAGCTCCTGCCCGTTCTTCTGGAAGTAACCGTCCTTGCCGATCTGCCAGCCGTCGTGCACGAGGATGCTGCGCGCCCGGGCGATATCCTGGTGCACCACCGGCACCTTGGGGTTGAACGCCCAACTCCACGGCGGCTGGTCCGACGTCGCGACCTGCCAGCGCCCTCCCGAGATCTGAGCGGCCATCGCCTGGCGGCTCAGCCCCAGGTAAAAGGCGCGCCGGACGCTTAGGTCGCCGACGATGGGGTCGCGCAGGTTGAAGGTGAACTGCTCGAAGACGGTGCTCGGCACGCTCTGGACGGTGAGATGCTGAGCGCGCAGCGCATGGACTGCCGGAGTGCTGAGCGCCATGAGGTCGCCGAGGCCCAACTCATGCTTCTTTAGCGCGGCGATGAGGCCTGACTGGTGGCTGAACGCGGAAACGACGATCTCCTTGAAGGCGGGGCGCGGCCCGTCCTGGCCGCTGTAGTAGGGGTTCGGCGCCAGCGAGACCGTGGAGCCGGAATAGCTGTGGACCGCGTACGGCCCCGTCGCCAGCGGATGGTCGTTGTAGGCCGTGTCCGTGGCGATGCTCGTGAGGCGGGTGTGCAGCGTGTGCCAAGGCAGGAGCGACGAGAAGAGGGTCTGCCACGCCGCGAAGGTACCGTGCATGTGCACGACGGCCGTCAGGCGGTCCGGGGTGTCGATCGACGTGATCTGGTTGTAGCCTGCCTGGTAGGCGCCGTTCCCAGGCGCCATGATCGCCTGCCAGGTGAAGCGGATGTCCTGCGAGGTCAGGGGTTTGCCGTCCGACCAGCGCAGCCCGCGGCGCAGATGGTAGGTAAGGGTCACGTCGGCGGCCGGGCCTGGAGTTCCCTGGATGCTGATGCGCGGCGGCGCCACAAGCAGGTCGGGCCGCCAGATATAGTGCAGGTGACCGCCGCTGGTCGACGGACGGTAGCTCATGAGCCCGTCCGACGTCGCCCCGAGGATGTCCGCAGCCGCCTGGCTGCTATAGACCACCGGGTTGAGGCTGCCGAGCGTGCCCACCACCCCTACGCGCAGGACGGGCAGCGCCTTCGGCGCCGAAGAGGCGGCATGCGCCGCTCCGCCGAAGGTCAGCAGCAGGCCCGCGAGAGATGCTAGGATCGCAAGGCGGCGCAACAGAACACCTCCAGTTGGGCGGCAAGGGCCGCACTACCTATGACGTGGCGGGCCCATGTTCCTCAACAGTTCCCGCTTGACCGCCGACCGCCCGGAGCAGGAACCTGCGGACCTCCATGTCCGCGCCGCCGGCCGGGACTGCCTGATGCAGCCCGTAGACGAGGGCCTGACGCATGGCGCCCAGGACGAGATGCGCACGCAGGGACGCGTCGCCTGGCGGGATGAGCCCCTCGCCCGCAGCTTCGGCGAGGTCGGTCGCGAGCAGCTGCAACAGTTCGGCCTCGATCGCGTCGAGTCGCACCTGCAGCGCCTTGCTGGCTCCGGACGCCTGCAGCAGAACGATCGCGGCGAGGTCGCGCTCGTGGCGGAAGCACTGCAGCACAGCGTCTACCGACCGGTCCAGCTTGACGAGCACGCTCGCGGCGCCGCGCCGCTCCCGTCGCACTTCCCGCAGCACCGTCTCGTAGAAGCGGGCCACGAGCTGGCCGAAGCACTGCTCCTTGGAGGGGAAGTAGAGGTAGAACGTGCCGGTCGCCACATGCGCGCTCTTGGCGATTTCGGCGACGGTCGCCACATGGTATCCCCGCTGCGCGAAGACGCCTGCCGCCGCGGCGAGGAGCGCCTCCTGGCGTTCCGCCTGTCCCTCCCTGCCGGATTTGGCCATCTAGCTGCGCAAGGCCCAGTGCGCGTGGGCGAGGGATCGGACCAGGTCCTCGCGCACCTGGTGTCCGATGCCGGGAGCGTCCGGCACCCGTATGGTGCCCTGCGCGGACACCGTCACCTCGGGTTCGATGATGTCCTCCTGCCAGTAGCGGCTGCTGGCGGCGGTATCGCCGGGCAGCGTGAAGCCGGGCAGGGTGGTGATGGCGACGTTGTGCAGCCGCCCGACCCCGGACTCCAGCATGCCGCCACACCAGACGGGCCAACCGGCGGCCCGGCACAGGTCGTGGCTTCGCACCGACTGGGTCAGCCCGCCGAGGCGGCCGATCTTGACGTTCAGGATGCGACCGGAGCCGAGCGCGATGGCCTTTCGCAGGTCGTCCGGGCCATGGATGCTCTCGTCCAGGCAGATCGGCGTCCTCAGCTGCCGCTGCAGCGTCGCGTGGTCGATGATGTCGTCGTAGGACAGCGGCTGCTCGATCATCATCAGGTCGAGCTCGTCGAGGCGCTGCAGGAGCGGCACGTCCTCGAGGGTGTACGCGGAGTTCGCGTCGGCCATCATCGGGATCGCGCCGAACTCCCTGCGCACCGCCTTCAGGCGGTCGTAGTCCAGCCCGGGCTTGATCTTGATCTTGAAGCGCCGGTACCCCTCGCCCAGGAAGCGTTCCACCTGCTTCAGCAGAAGCTCCTCCGTGGGCTCGATGCCGATCGAGATTCCTACCTCGATCTCCTGCCGCGTGCCGCCCAGGGCGCGCGCGAGCGGCAGGCCGAGCTCCTTGGCGTGGATGTCCCAGATGGCCCCTTCGAACCCGGCCTTGGCCATCTGATGGCCGCGCACCTGCATGAAGCGCCTGACGAGCTCGTCCGGGTGTGAGATCGGCTTCTCGAGCGCCCACGGCACCAGATAGTCGTGCAGCACGGACTGCGCCGTGGCCACCGTCTCATAGGAGTAGAAGGGGTCACGGGAGACGGTGACCTCGCCCCAGCCGACATGGTCGGCGGTCTCGGCGCGCACCAGCAGGAACTCGCGGTCGTCTTCGCGGCCGAAGCTGGTCTCGAACGGGTGCCTCAGCCGCATGCGCAGAGCAAAGATCTCTACCTGTAGCAATTGCAAAGAGAAGGCTCCCTTCGGCACACGCTACACCGGATCTTCCACCTGCGCCTATGCGTCTCCTGTAGGCACCACGGGCCGATTGTCCCCATCGACGTGGACCAGGCGTGGAGCGACATGCTCGCGCTCCTCCGCTGTGACATAGCCGAACGCCAGGATGATCACCTCGTCGCCTGGTGCGAAGTGCCGGGCGGCGGCCCCGTTCGCCCGCACCGTGCCGCTGCCGGGGGGTGCCGCCAGCACGTAGGTCTGCCAGCGCGTGCCGTTCGCCATCGACGTGATCTGGACCCAGTCGTGCTCCTTGAGATCGGCGGCCGCCATCAGCCTCACGTCCAGCGAGAGACTGCCCTGGTAGTCGAGCTGGGCCTCGGTGACGCGCGCCCTGTGGATCTTCGAGCGGAGAACAGCGTAGAGCACCGTGACGTCCCCCTTGGCGTGAGTAGGGCCGAAGTCAGCATATGCGGCTCCGCGCGGGCCTGGTCTTCCCTGTGCCGAGGCGCCATAGAACCAGGACAGGGGGTAGCCGGATGCTGAACGCTGTCTGGGCCTTGCTGATGCTGGTCGCCCTGGGCGTGGGCGGTGCGCGCGGTACGATCGACAGCCTGGGCTCGGGCCTCTTCACGCAGGCCATGCAGGCGGCCAAGCTCGGGATTGACCTGGCGGCGGTGACCGCGTTCTGGTTCGGCCTGAGCCGCATCGCCGAGAAGAGCGGCCTTCTCGCTTCCCTGGCGCGGCCGCTTCTGCCGCTGCTCCACCGCCTGTTCCGTCGGCTCCCGGACGGACACCCCGCCTTTGCGCTGATGGCCATGAACCTGGCCGCCAACGCGCTCGGCCTCGGCTCGGCCGCCACGCCATTCGGGCTCAAGGCGATGCGGGAGCTGGCGGGAGGGGCGGGGGACAAGGGAACCGCGTCGGACGAGATGATCCTGTTCCTCGTGCTCAACTCCGCCGCCCTGAACCTCCTGCCGGCGGGGACGATCGCCATGCGGGCCGCGGCAGGCTCGCTCGATCCGGCGGGCACCGCCGTCGCCTCCACGATCGTGACGGGCATAGCCTTCGTCTCGGCCCTGGTGCTGCACGGGGCATTCCGCAGGCTGTCCCGCTCGGGCGCATGATCCAGGCGCTCGGCAGCCTTGCGGGCTGGCTCGTGCCCCTGTTCGTGGCGGCGGTGCTGCTGCATGGCCTCTGGCGTCGCGTGGACCTGATCGCGGAGTTTGTCGCTGGCGCACGCGAGGGGCTGCAGCTCTCGCTCAGCCTCTTTCCCTATCTTCTGGCCATCTACGTCGCGGTCGCCGCCTTCCGCATGAGCGGGGCCCTTGAGATCCTGAGCTCAGCCCTGGCGCCCGTCCTCCGTCCGCTCGGGGTGCCGGCGGCGCTTTTGCCGCTCCTGCTTGTGCGACCGCTCTCCGGCTCCGCGTCGGCGGGGCTCGTGCTATCCCTTCTGCACCAGCACGGGCCTGACAGCTTCATCGGGCATCTCGTCTCGACGATCCAGGGATCGTCGGAAACCACGCTCTACGTGCTTACCGTCTACCTGGGATCGGTGGGGGTCAGGCGCTCGCGCTACGCCCTGCCGCTTTGCCTCAGCGTGGACGCCATCGGCTACGTCGCGGCGATCCTGGTGGCCGGGTGGATTTGGCGTTAGGCACGCGCCCGGGAATGGGTTAAAATACAATAGCAATACAGCCAAACCCCTCGTCACCAAAGCTTCAGGAGGAACCCATGCGCATTGCGAAGGCCGTTGTTCCCGCCGCTGGGCTTGGCACCCGCTTCCTGCCGGCCACCAAGGCCCAACCCAAGGAGATGCTGCCGGTCGTCGACCGGCCCGCCATCCACTACATCGCTGAAGAGGTGGACGCCTGCGGCATCCGCGACCTGCTCATCGTCACGGGCCGCGGCAAGCGGGCCATCGAGGACCACTTCGACCGCGCCATCGAGCTCGAACGCCTCCTCGAGGAGACCGGCAACCCGCGCCTGGGCGAGCTGCAGCAGCTGCTCGACCGCCTGCAGGTCTTCTACGTGCGCCAGGGGACGCCGCGGGGGCTCGGCCATGCGATCGCCTGCGCCGAGCGCCACATCGACCAGGAGGATTTCGCCGTGCTCTTGCCGGACGACCTCTACCTCAGCCCCGAGCCTGCCCTGGCGCAGCTCATTCGCGTCGCGCAGCAGCTCGACGCGCCGGTGGTCGCCGTGGTCCAGGTGCCCGACGCCGACATCAGCCGCTATGGCGTGGTCGCGGCGGGCGAGGAGGTGCAGCCGGGCGTTTTCCGCGTCATCGACATGGTGGAGAAGCCAAAGGCGGAGGACGCGCCCTCGCGCCTCGGCGTCGTCGGCCGCTACGTCCTGCCTCCCGAGATCTTCGGTCACCTCAACCGCACACCGCCGGGAGCCGGCGGCGAGATCCAATTGACGGACGCCCTCAGGGCCCTCTGCCGCTCACGTCCGCTCTACGCGGTGATGCTGAGCGGCGAGCGCTTCGACATCGGCGAGCCGCTGGGCCTCCTGCGTGCCCAGATCGGCTTTGCACTTCGGCGCCCCGACCTGGAGCCCGGCGTTCGGGCCTTTCTGGCCGAGGTTGCGCGCGCGGACGATCTGCTATAATCGCCCTGCCATCATCGCAAGAGAGCGGGGCGGGCCGCTTTGCGCCACCTGACGCGCCGTGAGTTCCTCGCCATCGGAGTTGGCGGGTTCGCTCTGGCCACGGGAGGCTTCTTCCTCACCGATCCCCTGTTCGCGCCGTCGGGCCGCGCCTCTTCCCACCGCCTGCCCGTCCGTGCCACGTCGCCGATCCTCATCCTCGCGCCGCATCCGGACGACGAGGTGCTCGGGAGCGGCGGCTTCTGGCACCAGCTCCTGGGCCAGGGAGCGGACGTGCATGTGCTCGTGGCGACGTGCGGCGACGGATTCCCCGCCGACGCAGACCGCGTGTTCTTCACGGCCGATCCCACCCCGGCCGATTACCTGATTCTTGGCCGAAGGCGCATGCACGAGTCGAGGACGGCAGTCTCGAGCCTCGGCCTCGCCGACGGCCAGATCCAGTTCCTTGGCTTCCCCGACAGCGGAACCGACCATATGTTCCTCCACAACTGGCGTGTGCCCTACCGCTCGCGGTTTACGGGACGCGCCGAAGACCCGTACCAGGGCACGCTCCACCCCAGGATCGCCTACACCGGCGAGAACGAGTTTCAGGCGATCTATGAGGCGATCCGCAGCATCAGGCCGGCGATCCTCGTGCTGCCGCACCCGAACGACGTCCACCCGGACCACTGGGCGATGGCGGCCTTCGCCGACGCGGCGATCGAACGCCTGCGCCAGGAGGGACACGCCTTCGTATCGGAGATGGCGCGCCTCAGCTATCTCGTCCATTGGGGCGACTGGCCGCTGCCCTTCGGCTACCACCCGGAGATGCCCCTCTTGCCGCCCTGGGAGTTCCAGGGCCTCGGCACCGCATGGTACCGCGAGGCCCTGACCGCCTCCACCGTGCGGGCGAAGGCCGACGCGATCCGGCTCTACCGCACGCAGATGGCGGTCATGTCGGACCGCCTCTATGCCTTTGCGCGCCGCAACGAGCTCTTCGGCCTGGTGCCGGCGCACGTGGTGGGGCCGCTCGACGGCCCGTGGTCTCGCGTCACGCCGGACATCGAGGACCCGCAGGGCACGCTGTTCGCGGATCTCCTCGGCGCGCGCAGCCTCGTGCAGGACGTGCGCGCCGCGACGAGCGAGGGTCGCTTTCTGGCGCGCATCACGCTGCGCGACCTGCCGGCCGCGAACCTCGTCCTGAGCAACTTTCTCATGGCCTTCTCACCCGAACTGCCGCAGGGCTACATCCGCCGGCGCATCGACATCGGGCCGGGCATTCACCCGACCCTGCGGGACGGGGACCGCCTCATGCGCGACCCAGGCATCCGCTGGCAAATCACGGGCCGCATCGCCGAGTTCTCCCTGCCCCTCACGGCGTTCCTCGGGGCCAGGGACCTCCTGTACGGCATCGTTCTCTACCACGGCAGGCGCAGGGTGGGCAAGACGGCGTTCAGGGTGCTGCGGCTCGCCTGACGTCGACGGGTCCCGCGCGCACGAAGGCGCCCGCCCCGTCCCCCGGGGCGAGCGCCTTGCAGGCGTCAGTTGCTCGGGTCTGGGTAGGGCAGGATGGTGATCGCCTGAAGTTCCGCGGCGGTCGCGGTCGGCAGGCGGTAGAACGAGAGCCCGATCGCGCCCGCGTCGCTTGCGGCCTGGAACGCCGCCTGCAGTTCGAGGGGCGTCGGGCTGAACACGCCTTGGGCACCGCTCGAGAACATGTCGTAGGTCTGGCCGATGATGCTGACGGGCACGTTCGGTCGCCCGGAGAGCTGGCGGATCAGGCCGACGGTCTGCTGCACATACTGGTAGGCCTGCGTGAAGTTCTCCGTCACGGCCTGGTAGTGCCAGTAGTCCATCGGCGCATAGAGCGTGACGTACGGCGCGAGCGCGGCGTAGGGATAGTCCTCGTGGTAGACGGGCGGATAGGTCACGGCGATGAAGACGCCGCCCGGACCGAGTGCCTGGCGCACGGCGGCGGCATAGCTGCCGACGGCCGCGGGGCTGAGGTTCTCCTCGATGTCCGCGGCGATGCCGTCGGGCCTGTCGCCGGTAGGTGCGACGTAGGCCGCGACCTGCCCCGTCAGGCGCTCGTCGAGAGGCACGTTGTTCAGGTACGGGTAGACCCAGGCGAGGACGGCGATGCCGGCGTCGTGCGCCTGATACAGGAACGTGCGCAGTTCGCTGCTCCCGTAGAAGCCCCAGCTGCCTTCGACCTCCAGGTAGACGTGGGTGGCGCCAAGGCTCCTGAGTCGGGCAATGAGCTGTGGCACCGGCGTCTTGCCGAGGTCGCTCGCAAGCAGCCAGAAACCCTTGCCCGCCGCCACGTCGGCGCTCTGCGCGATGACTCGGAACGTCACCTGCACGGCCCCGAGGCCGGGCGCATTGGGATCGCTGACGCGCACCGTCTCGGTGCCGGAAGCCGTCGCGTGGAACACGGCCGCCGGCCCCGGACCGGACAAGCTCGCGGACGCCTGCGACAGCGTCCCTGCGGCGCCCGCGGCGGCCATGGCCACCTGCAGCGGCTGCGCCACGGGATTGTCGAAGCGGTCGGCGAGCATCACCTGCAGGTCGCTGGTCTGGCCTGCGACGACAACGGTGGACGGGGCGCCGGTCGCGATCAGCTGCGTCGCCGGGCCCGGCTGCACGGTCCAGCTGGCTTGGGCTGGGGCGTAGCCGGGGGCGGAAGCCTGGAGCTGCCATGTGCCGGCGTCGTCCTGCAGCAGGCTGAAGCGGGCTGCCCCCGCCTGCGCGGTCGCGGTCAGGGTTGCGACGGAGACCCCTTGGGGATTCACGAGCGTCAGTGCCACCTTCGGCGCAGGCGCAGACGTGCCGTTCGACTGCACGGTCACCTGCGCCTGCACCCGGCCGCCTGCCGCGGTGGGCGGGGGCGCTGCGACCGACAGCTGGCCGAGGGCCGGCACCGTCACTTGCAGCGGGGCGCTCGTGTAGGCGCCAGGGCCGTTGCTCAGGGTGACGGTCGCGGTGCCCGGCGCTACAGCCTGCAGGTGGAAGGAGAGGCCGGACGTGGAGAGCGAGCCGGCGCCGGAGCCCTGCACCGCCACGACCGAGGGGTTGCTGGAGGTGAGGGTGACGGGCGACGCCTCGCTGGCGCCTGACGGCAGGCTCGCCTGCACGGTTGCCGTCTGGCCAGGCAGGATCTCTGCTGGCCCCTGCAGCCGCAGGGGCGTGGGGAAGGGGGCTGCGAGCACGTCGAAGGCAGCCTTGGCGCCGGCGAGGCCGGTCGCGCTCGCGGTCAGGGACCAGGCTCCCGCCGCAGGCGGATCGAACATGAAACTGGCCTGTCCGCCCTGGGCGGTCTGCGTCAGGGTGACCGTCTGGGCGCTCTGGTTGGTGGCCGTGAGGGTGATCGCGCGCGATCCGTCGGAGACGTCGCGGCTTCCCGCCTGGTCGAGGACCGTGACCTGCACCGGCACCTGCGCGCCGGGACCCGCCGCCTCCAGGAGGCCGTAGATGGCGAGCGACGTGGGGCTCTCGACGTGGATGGTCATCGCCTTGACGGCCGTGGAGCCGTAGACGCTGGCCATGAGCTGGTAGCTGCCGGGGGCCTGGGCGCTGAAGGAGGTCCCCGAGAGCACGCCGCCGCTGGCCTTCCACACGACCGCGGCCGGGACCGGCAGGCCTGACGCGTCGCGCGTCACGGACCAGAGCGACGTGGATTGCCCGACAGGGATGGACGTTGCCCCGCTGCCGGCATCGACGCGGCTCACAACCGATGCGGCGAGACTGGAGACGCTCTGTGGCGCCAGGCCGAGAAGCCGGTAGATGACCGTGGCCGCCTGCGCCCTGTCGAGGCTGCCGGCAGGCGAGAACACATTGCCCGAAAGGCCCTGCATCAGGCCGAGCCGCTTCGCGACCACCACGTCGCCCAGCGCGTAGCCCGGGATCCTTGCCGCGTCGGCGTAGCCGGACGGCTGGTTCGCAAGGTCTGCCGCAACCGGCGAGAGACCGAGCGCCCGCACCGTGATGGCGGCCGCCATGGCCCGGTTGATGGTGGCGCCAGGCGAGAAGTCCACGAGACTCGTGCCGAGCATCAGACCATCGGCCGCGGCGGTCTCGATATCGCTCTGGAGAACCTCCGTGCTGGAGACGTCGCGGAAGCGAGGCCCGACGCTGACGGCGGGCAACTGCTCGGCCCTGACGATCATCGCCGCGAACTGGGCGCGCGTCACGGGCGCGAGGGGATGAAACAGGCCGTCAGGCTCGCCGCGGATGATGCCCTGTGCGGCCAGGGCGTCGATGGCGGTGGCGGCCCAGTAGGTCGAGGGCACGTCCGGGAAGGAGGAGGTGGCGGCGGCGGCCGGAGCGGCGGGCACGGCGAAGGGTGCGAGGAGCACCGCCGCAGCGAGCAGTCTCAGATATCTGCGCATGGAACCACCTCCGAGACTTGTCACCCAACCCCCTTCGCTGCCAGCGGGGCCCTTCCTGCGGAACGCATGTCCACTTCATAGAGGGGAATGCTGGCCGCAGGAGGCGATGCCGTGCGATGGCTTCATGGTCCCGTGCCGGCGCTCGCGCTCATGGCGCTTGTGGCCGTGGCCCTGCTGGCTGCGACACCCAGAAGCGGCCGCGCAGCGGAAATCGGGAAGTCCGGCGCAACGTTGACGGTCACGGAGGAGGAGCCCGTCGCGGCGCCCACGGAAGGCGCCACGCTCTACTTGGGCATCGAGACGCGCGCTCAGGACAGCCGGTCGGCGCAGTCGGACGCGCAGCAGTCCCTTGAGCGCCTGCGGCAGGGACTCCGCTCGGCGGGCGTGCCGACGAGCGACGTCAAGGTCCAGGGATATCGCATCGGCGCGCTGTCGCGCGGACCGCAGGGCGACGGCTACGTCGTCGTGCAGAATGTCGTGGCGCGCATCGCCAAGGCGGACCGGCTGGGGGCGGCCATCGACGCGGCCGTCGCCAGCGGCGCAACCATGGTGCAGGGGACGGCGGACCAGTACCAGGCACCAAGCGCCAGCGAGCGTGCGAGCGCCGTGGCGGCCGCGGTGCGCGCTGCCCGGGGGGATGCCCAGGCCATCGCGTCCGCGCTGCAGGAACCCCTCGGCCGACCGCAGGTGGTCAGTGTCCACATGCGGCGCATGATGGCGCCTGGACCGAGCTACGCCATGCTGGTGCAGGTCACGTTCGCGCGCTGAAGCCAAGAGGGCTCGCCGCCATCCGGCGGCGAGCCCTCTTGGCTTCCGGCTATCGCGGTTGCCGCGCGGTCGCGCGGCGGCCGCCCCTGGCTATCCAAGGCTCGACGACGATCTTGCCATCCTCGAGGTGCGCGTACTCCGCAGCGCCGGGCGCGGACGGCGCGCCTTGCGCGATCGCGCCCGCGATGCGCACCTGCGTGGGCTCAAGCGGCTGGGCATAGATGATGGCTCCCTCGTTGCCGTCGGCACCCGCCCAGGCGAAGCCCCGCAGGGCTCCGACCACGATCACGTCGCCGGTCGCGACGAGGCGGCCGCCGACATGAACATCGCCAAGCAGGACGAGGTCCCCCTGATGCGTGACTTCCTGGCCCGAGCGGACCGTCCTGCGAACCACCTTCGGCTCGTCGCTGCGCCCTGGCTGCGCGTGAGGCTTTGGACCGATGCTGGCGAGCCCGAGCGCCGGGAATCGCCGCAAGGCCTCGCTCACCGCCGCGGCAAGCTCCGGCGAGATCGTGTCGTCTGCGACTTCCACCGCGATGCGGGCATTGCCGAGAAAGCCCGCGGCACCTTCCAGGCTGGCGATGATCTCCGAGACCACCGCCTGGGGGTCAGGGCGGGGCCCGATGACGAGACGGACGCCACCGCGGCCGCCCTTCAGATGGACCAGAACGCAGCACCTCCGGCGCCGTATTCCGTGCGAAGGCGGTCGAATCCTGCGAAAGGCCTGCGGGGCTCCGGCGTCGAAACGGCTAGGACATGATGAAGATTCCGCGGACGATCCTCGCGGCGCTGGCCCTGCCGCTGTCGCTTGCCGCGCTGTACCTGTTCGCCACTGGCCGCTGGCCCTGGTTTGCCGTGCTTCTTGCGGCAGCCCTCTACGCATACGCGGTACAGGGACTGCCGTGGCTCCTGCGCAGGCGGCCGCTCTATACCCTCTCTCTCGTCTATCTCGTGCTCGCCCTCGTGGTGGCGCCGCTGGGACATGCCTTCGGCCTGTCGGCGCTCCCCGGCTTCTGGCTGGCCATCTCGTTCCTCGTCGAGATCGGCATCGCGCTCTGGCTCTGGGTTTGGCTCAGGCCGCGCTTCATCCGCCCTGACACGGTGCGCCTGGGCGTCACCGGCACGTTGCGGCGGCCTGTGGACATCGGGCTCGACGACCGCTTCTTGCACATGCATGTCCTGGGACCGACCGGCTCGGGCAAGACGGTCGGCGTGCTCTGGCCCCTGGTTCGCCAGGATATCGCCGCAGGACACGGCATTCTGCTGCTCGACCCCAAGGGCGATCTCTTCGACCTCGCGGTGGACGACGCCAGGCGGCGCGGGCGGGACGTGGTGGCATTGCGCCCGCAGGACGAGCCCGCGTTCGGTCTCGATCCCTTCGCCGGCGAGCCGGAGGTCGCGGCAGAGACGGTGGCGTACGCCCTCTTCGGCGCCTTCGGCAGCCAGCACGAGTTCTACCGCAGCGTCGGTCAGGCGATGCTGCGCCACGCCGCCCTGGCGCTCAAGGAGGCACTGCCGGCGCCTACGCTGCCCGATCTCTCGGAGTTCCTGCGCAGCGAGGAGATGCGGCGCGAAGTGCTTCTCGCGGCGTCGTCGCCGCACCTGCGGGCCTACTTCCGCGACGAGGTGGGGGGATGGAGCCCGCGTTTCCGACAGGATGCCTTCATCGGCGTGCAGTCGGCCCTGGCCGAGGTGCTTGCCCACCCCTGGGCGCGAGAGCTCTTCGGTACCCGTCCCGCGACGGACTTCGACCGCCTGCTCGCGGAGGGCGGCATGCTCTGTCTGCAGCTGCCGGAAGGCGAGATCGGCCTCGCAGCGCGGGCAGTGGGCGCGTTCGCGCTCATGCTCTTTGAGGCGGCCGCCCTGCGCCGGACCACGGGACCAAGCGCGTTCATCTATGCGGACGAGTTCCAGACGTTCGCCCAGGCGGACTTTGGCAGCTTCCTGGCGCAGGCCCGCTCGCACAGGGTTGGCGCAGTGCTGGCACACCAGCATCTCGGACAGCTCTCGGAGGACCTGCGCAAGGCCGTCCTCGCCAACGCCCGCAACCGCGTGCTGCTCGGCGGCCTCGGCCGCGAGGACCTCGCGGACCTGCGGGAGTCGCTGGGCCGCCGCTTCGTCGCGACCCAGGGCGGGGGCCTCAGGGAGATGCCGCGCTTCGACGAGGAGACGGTGCGCCGGCTGCCGCGCGGTCAGGCGATCGCGGAGGTCGCGGCGGCCGGCCGCATGCTGCCGCCGGTTCTCGTGCGCCTGGGAAGGCCCTGATGCGCTCCGACCTCACGGCGCGCCTTCTTCGTCTCGGCACCGGCGAGCGGGAGCTGCTGCAAGATCTCTATCAGGCCCGCTTTGTGACCGGCGCAGGGGCGCAGGCGCTGGCAGAGGTTGCGGGTGGCTCGCTCGAAGAGCTGACGCGCGGCGGCTTCCTGCGCGAGGCCGAGACCGCGGCGGGCGAGATCTGCTATCTCGGGCAGACGGGAATCCGGGCGGCGCTCGCCCTGCTCGGCGACGACCGCGGCAGCGGCTTGCGCGCGTACGCGGCATTGCGCCTGGGACATGAACTGCGGCGGGCGGAGCTCTACTTGGCTCTGCGCCGCCTGGGCATGCCGGCATCGGCCTACAGGGCGGAGCCGCGCCTCGACTACCGCAGCGCCGCGGGGCTCGGAGCGCGCACGTTGGTCCCGGACGCTCTTGTCGAGCGTCCTGCCGCGGATGCCGTGGTCGAGGTGGACCGCGGCACGGAAGGGCCTGCGCAGCTGCGGCACAAGTGGCTGCGCTACCGCGAATGGCTGGAAGACCTGCCGCGCCGCGGACTCTACGTGCTTGCGGACGACCCCGCGCGGGTTGCGGAAACGCTTGCGGCGGCCGGGCTCAGGGCAGACGTCGCGGGCGAGCCGGACGGGCTCGCCCGCGAGATCTGGTGCCCTGCGTAGGCTCTCCTTGCCTAGACGAGATCCTTGATGCCGATCAGGATGAGCAGCACGCCGGCCGCGATCGTCGCCTTCGGCCCGAGCCAGCCGCCGAGAGCCCTCCGCCCCAGGTGCTCGCCCGCGAACAGCGTCGCGAAGCTGAACAGGCCGGTGGAGATGGCGAGCAGCCATGGCGGCAGTCCGACGAGGCCTCCGCCGAAACCGCCGGCCCAGGCGTTGATGCCCAGCCCGACCGAGAGCGCCAGGGATTCCGCGATCGAGATGTCGCCGGAAAGGTCGACGTCGGCGTGTTCGGGGTGGTGTACGAGCCCGATGGCGTTCTGGGACGTGCCGGCCGGCTCGGGGATCTTGCGCGGCCAGAGCACCCAGACGCCGACGGCGATGATCACGCCGGCGCCTATGTCGTTCGCGACGCCCTGGGACAGGACGTGGCCGATGCCGAGGCCGGCGTATGCGACCAGGAACGTGCCGAGCGCCGCCACGACGGCGATGAAGAGATTGCTGCGGAATGGAATGCCGATCTTGCGCACGCCGTAGGCCACCCCGACCCCGAGGTTGTCGAGGTTGCCGGCGATGCCGATCAGGACCGCAAGGATGAGCGCATGCATGGGCCTTCCCTCCGGAGCGCCTGCCGCTGCATGCTATGGCCCCGATCGGGAAGGCGTGTTGCGGGCGAGCCCTGGGTCGCTGCGAGCGGACCGCCCTGGCCGCAGCGCCGCGGGCATGACGATCCAGGTCGGCCTGCGGCCGACCTGGGCTTGTTCCAAATGACAAGACAGATGTATAGTCACCTAGAGGTGATCCCGGTGCGGATCGAGTCCCGCGGCATCGAGCCGATTCCTGCGGCGGAACGCCACGGCAGGAGTTCGAGTCTCTTCACGCTCTGGTTTGCAGCCAACCTGGGTATCCCGCCGTGGTTTCTCGGCGTCCTGCTCTACGCGTTCGGCCTCGGCCTCTACTGGTCTCTGCTTACCGTGCTCCTCGGGAACCTGATCGGTGCCGCGCTCGTCGGGCTCGCATCGACCATGGGACCCCAAAGCGGCCTGCCGCAGCTGGCGTTGTCGCGGGTCGGCTTCGGCAGGCTCGGCGTCTACCTGCCTGCAGCGCTGAACTGGCTCTCGTGCCTCGGCTGGTTCGCGGTGAACTCGCTCCTGGGCGGCGAGCTGCTGGCAAGCCTGTTCCACATGCCCGAGGCGGGCGGCATCGTGCTGATCGGGGCGCTGCAGATCGCGATCGCGGCCTTCGGCCACGACATGGTGCACGCGGTGGAGCGCTGGGTCAGCGTGCTCCTCGTCCTGACGTTCGCCTTTTTCACCTGGCGCACGGCGGTGCTCGGACTCGGAGCGCCGGGACACGGCGGCTTCGCCTGGGCGCCCTTCGCCCTCGGCATCGCCATGATCGCCTCGTACGTCTTCTCCTGGGCTCCCTACGCCTCGGACTACTCCCGCTACCTGCCGGCCGGGACCGGCAAGGGGCCGGTCTTCGCCTGGACCTTCGCCGGCTCGCTGCTCTCCTGCCTCTGGGTGGAGGTCCTGGGCGTCCTGCTCGCGGCCCACTTCCGTCTCTTCGATGCGGTGCCGCTCCTGCGCGCGGCTGCGGGCGGCCTCAGGCTATTCGTGTTCGCCGCCGGCATCCTCGGCACGCTGACCGCCGACCTGCTGAACATCTACACGGGTGCCACGTCGCTGCTGGCGCTCGGCATCCCTATGCCCCGCTCCGTGGCCGCCGTGCTGGTTGGCGTGCTGGGCACCGGCCTCGCCCTGCTCGGCATGCACGGGTTCAGCGGCGACTACGAGTCCTTCCTGCTGCTGCTCTCCTACTGGATCGCTCCGTGGCTCGGGGTGCTCCTGGCGCAAAAGGCAACGGCGAGCACGCCGCGCATGGTCGAGGCGGGATTCTGGGCCTTCTTGATCGGGCTCGCCTGCTCCATCCCCTTCATGTCGCAGTCCCTCTTCACCGGGCCTGCGGCCAGGGCGATGGGCGGCGCGGACATCGCCTACTACGTCGGCGGCCTTGTCGCGGCTAGCCTCTATCTTCTGCTTCGTCGAGGAATCCCAGATCCAGGAGAGCCTGCCGTCCCGCAGCGAGCGTAGTTGCGTCCGGCGCCTCGACCGTGTGCACGTGCGCGCCGCCTGTGAGCACACTCAGAAGCTGCCCGCCGTGGCGGTGCATGCTCTCGAGGTACATCTCCACGTCGCGGCGGGAACGCAGGTCGAGCCCGCCGCGCAGCTCGCCGTAGAGCGGATGGTCGACGACGACGTCCTTGACGACGATGCCGAGGTCGACGAGCGTCTTGAGCTCCGCCTCCACCTCGTCGGGCCCGTGGCGAACCGCGAAGACGTCGCGCACGCCGGCGGGAGGGCTGGTGAAGCGATATCCGCGGGTCGTCGCGTCGATGGCGTGGCCCTCGGCGCGCAGCAGTGCGATATCCTGCACGATGACCTGGCGTGAGACGCCGAACATCTCCGCGAACTGGCTGCCCGAGATCGGCTCCCGGGAGTCTTGTAGCACCTTCAGAAGCTCTCGTCTGCGCATGTCGACCTCCTGGCCTGAGCATAACGGCAAGATTCTGGCCGGGCAATCCGACCCTTGCCGCGGAACGGCCTTCCGGCTGAGGGTCCGGCGGGACCGCGCGCGGCAGTCGCTGGAGGGCGACAGCACCCGCGGGCTTCCCTGAAGCCCCGGGGAGCGGTGTGGCGTTTCCCAGTGGACCGTGGCAAGCCTGACTCTCAGTCGCCTGCCGGCGCCTTTCCGCCAGAGTACCTGGCACCCGCTCCTTGGCTGTCCAACGACGGATGTCGACCTCCTGGCGTGCGGGTGCATTCCGGGTGCAACGGCCGCGCCACCATCCCACCCGCACTGCAGGCAGGGCAAACCTTCCGCCTGCCGGTTGTCCCGCTGGCGGGCCGCGCCGAAGCGTGAGGCGGCTTCTCCCACGTCGCCCGACATAGGATGTCGTGTGCCGTGTCGAGGAGGGAGAGCCCGTGCCGCGGCGCGGCTCGCAATTCCGCGTCTGGTCGCTGCGGGGCTGGCGCACGCAGCTGGCCACGGTCCTGATCGCACTCCTGTTCGTAGCGCTTGTGGGCGGCCTGATGCTGCGCGCCGCCGCCCCGGTCGTGCACTGGCGCCTCGACCGTGCAACCGACCGCCTGCGCATCTGGCTGAGTCCTGGAAGGAGTCTCCTGTCTGGCTATGTCATGAGAGAGACCACCTGGTCGACATTGGACGAGACCGTGCCCGCTCCGACCGTGCTGACGCTGCAGCTCCGGCCCGGCGAGATCTTCTCGGCGCAGGTGGCCGTGACGGGACCGGATCCCGCACGGCGCCGGATCCTCGCCTGGGCGCCGGTGCCGCCGGCCATCGCATCCGAGGACGAGACGCGCCTTGCACTCGTGCTGCACGCCTCGCAGGCGCTCACGGCGGTCACGGGCGCGCCGCAGGGAAGCTGGCAGGCTTCACGGCCCGACATCGTGACCCTGCTTCGCGGCGTTCACGCTGCGTCCTACCGCCTGGACGTCGTCGGACGCGGCGGGGGGCATAGCGTCTGGGACGTACGGGTGCCCGCGCTACCGGAAGTGCCGGTCGTCTGGTTCGGGTCGGCGCGCGGCGGGCAGGTCTACCTGACGATCGACGACGGCTGGTTCCCAAGCCAGTCCGTCCTGCGCCTCATGCAGCGCGATCACCTGCCGGTCACGGCCTTCCTCATCGCCAAGGCCGCAAGGGAGCACCCGGACTACTGGCGGGCCTTCATCGCCGCCGGCGGTGTGATCGAGGACCACACCGTCAGCCATCCCGACCTGACGCGCCTGACACTGCAGGCGGACGTGGCCCAGTGGCAGGCGCCGATCGAGGACTATCCCGACTGGTTCGGCGTTCCTGCCCCGATCTTCGGCCGACCGCCCTACGGCGCGGTAGACGCGCAGGTGCGCGCTGCCGCCTGGGCCGCAGGTCTCAGAGACATTGTCATGTGGGGTGCCGAGTGGATACCCGGCAAGGGGTTCAAGACATGGAACGGCGGCAGGATTCAGGCGGGCGACATCATCCTGCTGCATTGGGTGCCGGGCGTCGGGCAGGCGGTGGCACACCTATTAGAGCAACTGGCGCGGCAGGATCTTCACCCAGCTCCTCTCACCGCAGGGGACATCTGATCCCGGTGCTCCACGAGGCAAAGGCGCAGCCTGTGGCTGCGCCTTTGCCTCGTGGAGGGGTCGGACAACCTCTCGGGAGGCCGAAGCGCCTTTGTGATCCGTCCGGACGACGCGCGCCCAAGGTGCTGAGCCACTGACTCCCCCGACGGCGGACGTGCCGAGCCGGGAGCACTTAGGATCCGTAATGCACCGATGCCCAACCGTCGTCGGTTGACCGCATATGGGGCGGGAGGTATCTTGCAGCCAGGTCCCGTGCCAGGCGAACAGACCAAGGGGTGGTATCGTGCGGCGTGTGAGCGCCTCGACGTGGGTCGGACGGAGCCGGCGGCTCTGCCTGGTTGCTGCACCTCTGGCTGCATGTTTGCTTCTTGCGGGCTGCGCCGGCCTAGCTGCGAAGCCTGTGTCCAAACCCATGAGTCTCGCGCAGCTCTTGCGCATCAAGCCCCAGGCGACGTCCGTGACGCTACTGCCTGGTTCCCCTCCGCACCTCACCTCGCTGGATTTCGTGAACGCACAGGACGGTTGGGCGGGCGGCCAGGGCGTCATCCTGGCCACGTCGGATGGCGGTGCGACCTGGGGCCGTCAATACCTGGGCGCGGGCAACGTGACGGGCTTCTCGTTCCTCTCGCCGACGCTCGGATACGCAGCGTCGAACTCGGGCCTCCTGAAGACCACGAATGGTGTGACGTGGAGCCGAGTCGACCGGCAATCCCTTTACCAAGTGCAGTTCCTGAACTCCGCGGAGGGGTTTGCGCTAGAGGGGCAGTCACTGCGCTACCCCGCGTCGCACAAGCTCGTTGCAACCAGCGATGGCGGGGAGTCCTGGCGTCCTTTGGCGATCGCCGCCGTGTCGCAGGCCTGCTTCTTCGGCGCCGAGGTCGGTATCGCCACGTTTCCTAATAGTTTCGGCGGCACCCTCGAAGTAGAGCGGACCACCGACGGCGGGGCGAACTGGACCACCGTGTTCTCTATCAAAGGCCCCTCGCCCGAGCAGCTGCAGTGCACGCCGGACGGCGGCGCGTGGCTTGTCGCCGCCAGCGAGGCGAGCATGAGCCAGCAGTCCTACACCGTCTTCCGCAGCGCTGATCAGGGAGCGTCGTGGAAGCCGGTCGTCGCTGTCTCCACGGCTGGCGCCGGACCTGCACCGGGCGCTGCGGCGGGTGTGGCCAAGGGCCCGGGCTCCTCCCCGGGACCCCTCAGCGCGCTATCTGCGACAACGGCGACGATGGCGGGCGTCTGTGCCGCCTGCAACGAGGGCAACGTGGCGTTCTCTAGCACGACGGACGGCGGCTCCATCTGGACATCGCCCACGGCGGCAATTCCTGTGCAGACAGCGGCACCGGCCACCTTGGACATGGTGACCGCAAAGGAGGGCTGGCTCCTCTCAAGCCCGGGAACCGGCGGAGGTCAGTCGGAGATCCGCAAGACTACTGACGGCGGCGCCAGTTGGCGCACGGTTCTCCATGTCGTACCGGCTGCACCCCAGTTGTTCACGGCGTTCGTCAGCTCCCGCGTCGGCTATGGTCTCGGCACCGCCGGAGACCCCGTAGCCCTGCTGAAGTCCCTGAACGGTGGGACAAGTTGGCAACCGGCCGGGCTGATGCCGCAGGCTGCGAACCCCCCGACTGCGTTTGCGGCCGCGCAGGGAGGCAGGCTCTTCGTGGCGGTCGACGGGGCAGTGTACGTGGGGACGCGCGGAGGCACCAGATGGTCCCTCGCGCATACCACGGGCTTGTCGTCGGCCAGCGCCATCAGCTTCGCCACCCCGAAGGCCGGATGCGCGACCAGCGGATATGGTCCAGGAGAAACCGACTACGCGACCCGCGACGGCGGAACGACATGGCGCCGCGCTGAGCTGCAGGGGGTTCCCGCCGCCGTCTGCGCCGTCTCGCTCGCAGATCCAGCGCTCGCCAAAGTGGCCATGCAGTTGATCCACCGACTGGCGCCGACGAAGGTACAGAGTCAAGGCTACTTCCTCTCGACGGTCGCCGCTGGTGCCGGGAGCCTCTGGATTGCTCTGTCTGGGTTTCCAACCAGCAGACTCTACATCCTTGCTCCCGGACAGCCCGCGCACGTCGCAGCATGGCCGGACAACCGGCTCAACATCGCCAGCTTGACTCCCATTGGTCCGAGCGAGGCGTTCATCACGACTTACGACGGGAGGGTCCTTGTCACGCATGACGCGGGGAGGCATTGGAAGCAGATCAGCTAATGGAACGAACCGCGGTGCGTCGGGGACACGGACACGCTGCCCCGCCTGGCCGATGTGGTCCCCGACCCCGGCTCCGCCGCGCCGACTTCTGATGAGTTCGTCCGCGAGATGCCCGGCGGTGCCGCGCACGTCGCTTGTACGGTGGAAGGAGATCCCCTCGGGTACGGCGCGGCTACATCATCTGGATGCCGAACTCCCGGCTCGTGGGGCCCACCCTGAGCATCACGTTCCTCCTGCAGCACCGCACGCTCAGTTTCAACGACATCGCGGGGCAGGATTGCGCCGGACAGCACCAACACGTGTTTGCGCATTTCACGGACCAACATCTGGATTTAGCGACCTGGCTGTTCCATCAGATTAGCGTGATCCCGCTCTCCGACACCTCCGCCAGTGCCCCCACAGGCCAAGGGACGTTCGCGGTGTCGTGGCCGATGTGTTCCACCTGGATGATGGGGAAGTCCGTTCCCGCGCAGGCGTCGAGTACCAGGGCCACTAGGGCGGCCGCTGGATCCCTCTCCCCCTGGAAGCATCCGCTCCAGTTTCCGAGCACCATTGCGCGCAGCCGCGCCAGCTTTCCTTGCAGGCGCAGGACCTGAAGCCAGCGGTGCACGGTGGCCGTGCTCAGCGACCAGCCCTCAAGGACCAGTATGGCGTCCGTGAGGTCCGGTGCCCAGGGCGTCGCCATGAGGTAGCCGAGCACGGAGAGCGTGCCGCCGAACAGCCTGCCGGTCGCTTTTCCGGGTCGGAGCACGCGGACGCCGCCCAGGGGTAGCGGGCCGCGAAGCCCATCCATCGACATGAACCGCTGGAAGAGTGGCGCCTCGAACTCCCGGCGATCTTCGACGCCGAAGCTGAAGGCGACGTCCGGGCCGTGCAGCGTCTCTATGCCCGTGCGCCAGGAAAGCGCGTTCAGGAAGATCGTGAGGTCGCTCATGCCGCTTACCCACTTGGGATCTTCGGTAAGCGCGGCGAAGTCGAGCCCGTCGACGATCGCGAGGCAGCCCGACCCGCCTGTCGCGGCCATCACCATGCGCACGTCCGGATCGCGCAGCATCCCGTTCCAGTCCTCGATGCGCGCCGCGTGCGTGCCTGCAAGGCCCATCCACTCGTCGAAGAGGTGGCGCCCCCGCTTCACTCGGTAGCCCATCTGCTCGATCACGGCGATGCCACATTCCACCTGATCCCGGATGTCGCCGACCCACCCCGACGGCGCGGCAATCCCGATCGTCTCTCCCTCCGCCAGCGGCCTTGGCCTGACCCACCTTCTCACCGGCGTGAAGCCTGCCTTTCGCAGGAAGTTTCCGGCATGCCGTTCCACGCCTGCCTCTCCGTTCCCTGCGGCGGTGACGGATCCGAGCCGGGGGACACCTGATCCATCCATGTAGGAGAAATAAGGAAACCGGGAGAAGAAGACCTCAGACCAGACGTTGTAAGAGAGGCGAACATATGATCCGTCGGCTTTTTCTCTTTGGCGGGAACCCATCCCAAGACGAGGCTCAGGCCGAATTCGTCGCCGCGGCTGGTGGATCGGCGGCTGAAGTGGCCTTGCTCCTCGTGCGTCGTTCTGGATGGGAGGCATACCTGCCTCGCTATCTTGATCCGTGGATCCAGAGCGGCGCCCGGGCCCACCATGTGATCATTCCGGAGGAGGATGGCTCGCTCCACAAGTCTGAGGTCGAAGCGCGTCTGCGCCAGGCAACCGGGATCTTTATTGGCGGAGGGCACACGGCCACATATCAGAGCTACTACGCTCAGGGCCAGGTTGCAGAAGTCATACGGGAGCGTTACCGAGAAGGAGTACCCGTGGGCGGGAGTTCGGCTGGAGCTCTGCTCTTCCCTGAGATCTGCCGAATGTCCCCATGGGACACTGATTCCGGAACAGCGCAGAGCCGGCCAGGGCTGGGACTGCTGACTGGGTGTCTAGTCAGCGTGCACTTTGCATCTCGCCAAGACGAACAGAACATCGTTGAGGCAATGATCGAAACAAGAATACCTAGTGCATGGGGCATCGACGACAATGCTTGCGCCGTATTCCACAATGAGAGCTTTTCGCACACCTTCGGTGAAGGAGTGTACCGTCTTCAGTTCACCGGCACATTTGATAGATATACCTGCAGCCTTCTAGGTTGAGTCAGTGAGAGTTCGGCAAGACGCACAACAACAGTAGACGAGGAGGTTGTCAAATGGCGGAGCCCTCGGCAGCTGCGATTCCAGAGCGGGCGCGCATTGTCCTCGTCAAGGACGAGGCGGTCGCTCTCATTGAACGCCAGCGGGATGGCCACACCTACTATGCGTTTCCAGGAGGCGGCGTCGAGCCGGGAGAGACGCCGGAGGAGACCGCGATCCGCGAGGCACGTGAGGAGATCGGTCTCACGGTGAAAGTCGAGCGCCTGTTGGCCACGGTGCGTTTCGACGAGACCGGGAGACCTTCGGGGCCCACCATCCAGCACTACTTCGAGGTCGCGGCCGAAGGGGGGAGCTGGGGTAGCGGGACGGGAGAGGAATACGGCCCTGACGTACCGCCGGAGGCGGGCACCTATCGCCCCTGCTGGATTCCCCTCCACGAACTGCCCCGTCTTGATCTGAGACCGCGCGCGCTAGTCACAGCCCTGATGGTGGGGGATCAGAGCGTATGGCCGCTGGTGCTGAGGGAGTAGACTCGGCGGCCCGACCGGCGGAAGTCGGCTGCAGCTACTCAGTTCGCGTGATCGGTGGTGATACGTCATGACACCCCGGGAGGCAATCGACGCACTGCGAAAGGTGCAGGGCCTGCGCTTCCGCGATGTCCGGCCGCTTCATGGCGGCTGGGCGCATTGGACCTTTGAGGTGGACGGAGAGTGGATCTTCCGCTTTCCGCGCAATCCGGCGGTGGCTGCGCAAACCGTCAAGGAGCTGTCGCTGTTGCCTCTCCTCGCGGGGAAGGTGGGCTGCTCGGTGCCCATGCCTGTCTGGCGCGGCACGCATAGGGACCGGCCGTTCTTCGGCTACCGCAAGATTCTGGGTCGTCCCTTGGACGCGCAGGACATTGGGGAGCGTCCGGAACTCACGGAAGAACTTGCGCAGGCGCTGCGGCAGTTACATTTCTTTCCAGCGGAGGACGCGCGGCAGGCGACGTCGGCAAAGGGAACGGTCGAGTCGTGGCGCGAGAAGTACGAGCGGCTGCGGGCAACCGCCCGGGACCGCGTCGGGCCCATGCTCGACGCGTGGGCCTCGCAGGTCATGGATGAGCGGTTTGCCGAGTTTGTAGCGAACCTGCACTTCGCTCCCGCCCTCGTGCATGGGGACCTCGGGCCAGAGCACCTGCTTGTCGACAACACAGGTCGCCTTGCCGGCATCATCGACTGGGAGGATGCGTCGGTGGGGGACCCGGCCATCGACTTCGCGGGTCTGTGGCGGTCCGCCGGTGCGCAGGTCACGCGCAGGATCCTTGCGGCTTACCAGACCACGGATGATGCTCCGATGGAGGAGCGGGTCACGTCCTACGCCTGGATCGCGAACGTACACGACGCACTCCACGGGCTCGACGTGGGCGATGCGGACCTGGTGGCCCGAAGCATCGCACTGTTGCAGGGAGCGCTGCAAGGTACGTGGTAGAAGTTGGGCTCAGGTGCATTGGAGGTCGGCCCCGCCCCGTCAACCGGGTGGTACCGGAAGGCGATGCGCCGACGGGTCGGCAACCTCTGCCGACGGAACGCAGGAGGAGAGGAACTGTGGAGGTCGTCGCTGCTCCCTTTCCCGTCAGTTGGGACGTCGATCGGAACCTGCAGTACGTCGAGAGAGCCATGGAAGGGTGCCGACCGGGAGACCTGGTCGTCTTCCCCGAAGGCGCGCTCTCGGGCTACTCCGACGACCTCAGCGGCCTCAGGTCGCTGGATGCCCCGCGACTTGCGGCTGCGCTCGACGCAGTGCATGGCAGCTGTGCGTCACGCAAGGTTCACGTAGTGATCGGCACGTTGTGGCCCGGTGCCGCGAGGTGGACCAACACCGCCGTGTATTTGGACCCAACTGGCCACAGACAGTGGTACGAGAAGGTCAACCTGGCTTATCACGAGCGTGGCGTGCTGGACGCAGGCTCGCGCCTTCCCGTGTTCGCCATCGGGGGGACCCGGGTGGGGATTCAGATGTGCCGTGAGCTCCGCTACCCTGAACAGTGGCGGTGGCTCAGCTTGAGCGGCGCCCAACTGCTTCTCTACCTGACCCATGCGGTAGGGGACCCCCTCCGCCTCCCGGTTTGGCGCAGTCACCTGGTGAGCCGAGCCGCCGAGAACCAGCGGTTCGTGCTGGGGGTCAACTCCGCGCACGAGATGCAGTCCTGCCCCAGCATCATCGTCGATCCCAAAGGGGGCGTCCTCGGCGAGCTCCGCGGAGGCGAGGCGAGTCTCCTCAGGGCCAGCCTGGACTTGTCCGAGGTTTCCGACTGGTACCTATCGCAGGCGAGAACGGACCTGTTGTCGCTAAGGAGCGGCTCGACGTGACCGCCACGAAGGCAAGCCTTTTTGTGCTGCTACTTCGTGTTAAGTGCGTGTACTTCCCCGAGCCGGGATCACTTAGGATCCCTTATGCACCGGCACCAACCGTGCCCGGAATGGTCTCCTAGAGCGGAATTCGGGCCTCGTGTATGACAAGCGTCTGACACGGGTCAGTTCGCGTTTGCCGGCCAGCGGCTCGCCCATGTCTGGCCACCGTCCGTGGTCTCATCGATCCAAATAGTCCGTTGCGGACCGCCGGCGACCTCCGTAGTCGCCCAGATGAAGCCCGTGCGGGAGTCCACGAACGTCAGCGAGAGCGAGACCAAAGGCGCCGCGAGCTGGCGTCTCAGTGCCCGAGAGAGGTTCGAGACCAGGTGCCAAGAGGCCCCGGCGTCGTCTGTGCGCCACACCGACGCGGCCACGTTCCGGTGCGGGTGCAGAGGATCGAAGGGACCCAGCCTCAAAGCCAGCGCCGTTTCCGGTGATAGGAGCGCGACGTCCTCCCCACCAAGAAGGGAAGTGCCAACTCTCCACCTCCGGCCGCCGTCTGAGCTGCGAAACAGTACCATGCCGCTTCGACCTTCGGCGTCCTGATAGGTCACGGGAACAGTAAGGAACTCGCCACGGGCGCGTGGCATGCCCGCGATGGAGTCCGACAGCGCGCCGGGCGGATAGGTCGGTAGCGCCAGCAGATGCCACGTCGCTCCGCCGTTCGTCGTCGCGTAAAGCGCCTGTGGCCCCGTCGCGACCTGTCCCCCGACCAGCCAGCCGTCCTCGGATGATGTGAACTCGACCTGTCCCGCCACAGGCAGGGTCTCGGCCGGCGGCGCCTCCCGCGAGAAGTTCGTGATTGGGGTTCGCGAGACAGCCCGCCAGGTGGCCCCGCCGTCCGAGGTGCGGTAAAGAACACCCGGCGACGAGCCCATGCCGTGCGGGGCTTGGAGGACGAGCCAGCCGTCGTCCGCGTTCAGAAAGTCCACGCTGTTGACGAGGGGGAGACCCTGCGTGCCAGGTGGCATGGGCATCTCCGTCCAGGTCCGTCCCCCGTCCGCCGTTCGGAAGAGGCGCACGGGTCCGCCGTGATTCCCCGCGACGATGGATGCGGAGCTAGCAGCCACCCAGGTCACCTGAGCGCCGGTGGGCTCCACAACCAAGCTGAGGGGTGATGGTGGCACACCCCGTAGCGAGACGCGCCACCACGTGCTCCCAGCATCGCCCGTTCGCCACAGCGATCCTGTGAAGGTGGCCCCCCAGCCTACGTGTGGACTGACCATGTGGAGGGCGGAGAAGGCCGGCAGCGCACGGGTGCGGGAGGATCCCGCGGCGCTTGGTACCGACGACCCGCACGCCGCCAACATGGTCAGGGCGAGGCCAGCGACCAGGAACTCTTTCACACGCGCTGGTGCCACCTCGTCACCCCATCCGCCGATGTCCTTATGGAGCTTCAGGACGTCGATCGCACTACCCGAGGTTCGAGACTGTCTAGACCCGGTGCCAAGTTCGCCGTCGCGCACACGATGACACAATCTTCTCAGCCCGGCGTGCAGGCCACGGTCACGTCCGTCCGATACGCCCAAACAACACTGAGAGGGGGATTCGTGCTGCGTGCTGGTCGACCCTCCGACTCGTCGCTACCAAGTGTGTGTTGAGCCGCGCGACCAACGCGGCACTTCGTGTTAACTGCGCGTACTTCCCTTTGTGTGCCCAGGGCAACTCAGGACATAGGCATCCGGAAGCGTCGGGACCCGGCAGCTACCGGACGGCGAGCGGTCATGACGCGTGGCCTGGTCGAGGCGCCTGCACGTCCGACCCGCAACCAGACCGTCCACCGGCCAAACCTAGGCCGGAATTCGAGCCAACCGACCCGGCCACCGGACGATGCGCGGCTACGCGTGCTGGGGCGGACGCCGGTTTCGCATACCGCGAAGCCGGCACAAACGAGAGGCGCGCCCTTGCGGGCGCGCCCTGCTGTTGCCGGCGAGATCTTTCTACTCGGCGATCTCCTCGACGGCTGCCGCCTCGACGGCGATCTGCGGCGTCACGTCGACGTTCGCCGGCGTGATCGCCTGCAGGAGCTTGGCCTTGAGCTCCGAGTACTCGGCGAGGCGCGTCTCGATGGCGCGGTCCAGGTCGCGGCGCCGGCGGCCGAGGTCGTCGAGCTCACGGGCGAGCGCCGCCAGGCGCTGTGTCAGCACCATCATGTCACGGCCGCGCCCGATCGCGCGTATCTTGCGCTGCCTCGGCCGGCGGGGATTCTGGCGGGCGAGTTCCCGTCCGATCGTCAGGGCGAGGCCGCGCGCAGACCGGTTCAGTTCCACCGCTAGCTCCTGTGCAAGATCACGGATCTGGGCGCCTTCGCGCACCTTCGCCGTCATCTTCCGGATCTCGGCGATCTCGCCATCTGTATACGGGCCAGTGCGGACGGACACGTTGTAGCCTCCTTCAGGTTTGCATGCCACAGTATGCGCTAGCGATACGATACTCCATACATTGCGTGATGTCCATTGCCTTGTCAGGCGTCTTGAGCGAATTTGCACGCAGCAAATGGCGCAAGTACCCGCGGTTAGGACACAGAACATGGCGATTTTTGTCGCCAGTGCTTTGAACTAAGTCGGCGGCGCACATTGTGTCGACACAAAGGCTCTGTCCCAAAAGGAAGGCAGCCGATAGGGAGGAAGGGAGACGAAACCTGTCGAACGCGCTGAATCATGGTCAACCCCGTCCGGCGGCTCTGGGCCGTTGCACTGATTGCGGCGGCCTGCCTTCCGTCCGTCTTTGCTGCCCAAGCTTCGGCGCAGACGGCGCCGAACATTCGCGTCGGGATCTATGTCGGCTCGTCCGTCTTGTCGGCGGTAACGCTCGCTCCGGCGGGCCCGAGCCAGAACGTGGTCTATGCCGCAGGCTCTGCACTGACGGACCTGCCTGGCCAGAGTTATGTGCGCGCGCTCGGCTACCGCGATCTCGTCAGCCAGACCCAGGATCTCGCGACGGGCCAGACCGCCGTCGCAGCCCTGGCGGCGGGAGGGCATCCCGCCTACCTCGAGCAGACGCCGCTCGGCGTCTACGACGTCTTCTCAGGCCCCTACGCGACCGCCACCGCGGCGCAGGCGGCGGCCAGCGCGACGTCCGCCACGGCCGTCTACGGACCGTACGGCGTGCTCATCCCGGGGCAGGCGACCCTGGCGGAGGCCGAGACGCTTGTGGCGCCGTACTGGCAGTCGGGTGTGCCTGCCTACCCGATCCTGCTGGCGCAGGGCGGCTGGGGGGTGCTCGTCGGCCAGTATGCGAGCGCCGCGGCGGCGCAGGCGGAGTTGCAGGCGGTGGTGGCGCAGGTGCCGGCGGCCACCGCCTACCAGCCAAGCGGCAGCGAACTGATGGTACAGGTGCCGAGCGGCGCCGTATCGTTCCTCGTCCAATCGCAGGCGGGCTTCTCTGCGTCAGGCGACGGCGGGGTGGTCGGGGTGCTCGGCACGGCCTATCGCGGCAGCCTCACCTTCGCGCTCGAAGGCACCAAACTTGAGGTTGTCAACACGCTGCCGCTCGAGCAGTACCTCTACGGCGTCGTACCGTCCGAGATGCCTGCCAGCTGGGCGCAGGCGGCGCTTGAGGCGCAGGCGGTCGCGTCGCGCACCTACGCCCTCTATCAGATGCAGCACGCCGCCCCCGGCAGCCTCTTCGACGTCTACGGCTCCACGCTGAGCCAGGCCTACGGGGGTTACGCCGCCGAGCAGCCGAGTTCCAGCGCCGCGGTGGACGCCACGGCGAACACCATCATGACCTACCAGGGCCAGCCAATCGACGCCGTGTTCGAGGCGGACTCCGGCGGCGCCACGGAGAATTCGGAGAACGTCTGGTCCGCGGCGCTGCCCTACCTGCGCGGCGTCGACGAGTTGCCCGGCTACCAGCCCACCACGTGGAGCATCACCTTGACGGCTACGAAGATCGCGAGCCTGGTGCTCGCCTGGAGCGGCGTCGCCATCGGCGACCTCGAGCAGATGGTGCTGCAAGGCACGTCCCAGACGTTCTCGGGTCGGCCGCTGTCGGTGCTCTTCCAGGGAACGCAGGGCCAGTACACGGTCTACAAGGACAGCATCCGCGGCCTGCTGCACCTGCCGTCGACGCTGTTCACGGTCACGACGGACGCCGAGGTGACGGTGGAAGGGGCGGGCGGCCAGGTGACGCTGCCGAGCCTAGCGGGCGGCGTCGCCGAGGGTGCGTCGGGTACGGCCCAGCTGCCGTCCGAAGTGACGGCTCAGGGCGCGAACAACCTGCAGGCGACGTACCCGCTCACGGCCGCATCCTACATCCTGAACGGGCGCGGCAACGGGCATGGCGTGGGCATGAGCCAGGACGGCGCAGAGTACATGGCGGAGCAGGGTATGAGCTACCAGGCGATTCTCAGCCACTACTACACTGGGGTCTCGTTCAGTTCTGACAACTGAACGTCGAGCGAGCCGCGCACCCCTGCGAGGACCCGGCCGAGCCACGTGTCGACCGTGTTGCGCCGCACGGCGTCGCGCAGCGCATGCATCCGCTCCCTGCGCTCGTCGGCGGATGCGAAGATCGCTCTGGCCATGCTCTCCGCAATGCGCTCGGAGCTCAGCGGCGAGAGCGGGAAGGCGGCGCGCAGTTCGTGGTAGGCGCCGGCGGTCTCGCTGAGGCACAGGCTGCCGCCGCCATCGATGCGCGCCGCGACGTACTCCTTCGCCACGAGGTTGAGGCCGTCGTAGAGGGACGAGACCACAGCGACGTCCGCGAGCCGGTAGAGCACCACGAGCCGCTCGAGGCGCAGATTGTGCTCCACAAGGCGCACGGGCCGCCAGCCGGGCTCGCCAAAGCGCTGGTTGATGGCCGCGGCCCTGCGGCGCACGGACACGGCGAGGCGGCGGTAATCCGAGATTTCGGTGCGGGTTGGCACCGCGATCTGCAGGAAGTGGGCCTTGCCCCGCAGCGACGGGTAGCGCGCGAGCAGGCGGGAGAAGCCCTCAAGCCGCTCGGGAATGCCCTTGGTGTAGTCCAGGCGGTCGACGCCGAGCAGCAGCACCTTGTCGGGGCCGAGCTGCCAGCGCCTGCGCATGTGCTCCAGGAGCTGCTCAGTATACGCGCTCGCGGCCAGATCTTCGACCTGCTGCACATCGACCGAGATGGGCACCGACGCGACGTGCGTCAGGTGGCCCTGGTACTGGAGCGTGACGCCCTGGGCGGAGCGTCGGCTGCGCACCCCGAGTTCGCGTCTGGCGGCGGCGGCGAAGGCGTCGACCGACTCGTCGGTCTGGAAGCCGATCCAGTCCGCCTCGAGCATGCCTTGCAGGAGCATGCGGCGCTCCGGCACCAGGCGCAGGACGACGGTCGGAGGCCAGGGGATGTGCCAGAAGAACGCGATCGGGCCCGTGACGCCGAACTGGCGCAGGTAGCCGGGCACAAGCGCAAGCTGGTAGTCGTGCACCCAGATGAGATCTTCCGGGCGCGCTTCGGCGGCGATGCGCGCCGCGAACTGCCGGTTGACCTGGCGGTAGGCGACCCAATCACCCGAGCGGAAGTGGGCGCGCTCCACGAGATTGTGGCAGAGCGGCCAGAGGCCCGAGTTGGCGTAGCCGGTGTAGTAGCCCCTGTATACCTCCTCGGGAATGCCCAGCACGGACACGTGGTAGCTCGGCTCCTCCGGCGGCACCTTGAGTTCTTGGGCTTCACCGGGCTCGGAGGCCACCCAGAGGCCGCCGGTCTGGCGGAGCAGGGGATCGAGCGCAGCGGTAACGCCGCCGGCCGGACGCTCCCACCGCTCCTCGCCGCGCAGACCGACGCTGCGGCGGAACGGCGAGCGGTTCGCAGCGATGATCAGGCGCGCCTCGGGGAAGAGATCCGACAGGAGAGCCCTGCCTGGCGAGCCGTGTTGCGGCCTTGCGGTGGTCACGAAACCCCCTCCTTCGCTTGCAAAAGTACATAAGCCGCCCCGGGTGACCGAGGCGGCTCCGTGTTGCGCGTTCAAGACGCAAATGCGCCGGGTGCACCCATTTGCACTTCGACGGCTTACGAGGTTAGCTGACGGGCTAGGGTCGAAGTGCGACCCTGCGCCTTACGGCGCTTCGCCCCAAAAAGTGGGTCCCCCGCTCTCCCTCTCAGGAGATTCAGCCATACAGAGTGTCTTCCCGTACGATACCTATGTTAGCAGAGCCAAGCCGAGACGGTCAAAATGGCCTGTCCGACGGCGCGACCTCCTGGTCGCCCAGGCATGTGCCGGTATGCGCAGGATCCGGGCCCGCGCCTGCCTCGCTGCGGGCGAGCTCGGATGCGGCCGCCACGAAGCCGGCGTGCGGGAACAGCTGGGGGAAGTTGCCGCGCTGCTCGCCGACCACGGGGTCGACGTGCTCGCCCCAGAGGCCGAGCGGCGTCGCCACCTGCCCGAGCTGCTCGAGCGTTGCCATGGCTTCGGCCTGGCGCCCGGAGCGCAGATAGACCCTCGCGAGCCAGGTGCTGCCCAGGGTGAAGGGGTGGCGGGCAGGCCCCATGCTGTCGCCGCCATAGCGGTAGACGAGGCCGTCCCGCACGAGATCCTGCTCGATGCGCCTGAGGGTCGCGCGCCAGGCCGGATCCTCCGCCGAGACAAAGCCGTAGAGGGGCAGGCAGAGCAGCGCCGCATCCACCTCCGCGATGCCGACGCCCTGCGTGAAGCTACCGAGGTCGGGCCGGTAGCACTCCTGCTCGACCAGGGTGCGCACGCGTGCGGCCTGCTCGTGCCAATGCCGGGCCTTGTCCCGCCGACCGAGCGCCTTGGCCAGGCTTGCGGCCGCGAAGAGCGCCACCCAGCACAGCACGAGAGAATGCGTGTAGTGTCTCGGGGTGTCGCGGAACTCCCAGAGACTCGCGTCAGCCTCGCGCCAATGGTCCGCCGTCCAGTCGGCCATGCGCTCGATCGCCCACCAGTAGCCGCAGGGCAGGTTCCAGTCGCCGGTATCCTGCACGTAGCGCCAGAGCGCCCAGAGGAGATCGCCTTCGATGTCGAGTTGCAGCTGGGCCGATGCCGCGTTGCCCACGCGCACCGGCAGGCTCTGGCGGTGGCCCGCGAGCCAGCCGAGCTCCCGCTCGCCGAGGCTGAAGCTGCCGTCGCCGCGCAGGAACGGACTGACAAAGGGCTTGCCCGTCATCTGCACGGAGTTCAGGAGGAACTCGATCAGGCGGCGGGCCGCCAGCACGTCACCCGAGAGCAGGAACGCTTCCGCAGCATAGGACGCGTCGCGCACCCAGACGAAGCGATAGTCCCAGTTGCGCTCGCCGCCGATCTGCTCCGGCAGGCTCGTGGTAGGCGCGGCGAGGACCGCGCCTGTGGTGCGCACCGTCAGGGCGCGCATGGTCAGCACCGAGCGTTCGAAGAGATGCTGCAGCGCGGGCACGGTCCTCGGCATCGGGGCCTGTCGCCAGTAGCGCAGGGCATCGTCGAGGTGCTCCGCGGGGTCGCCTTGCGGTGAGACGAACTCGCCCTGCTCCTTGGCGAAGTCCGGCGTGTAGAGGAGCGCCACCTCGTGCTCCCCTGGCGGCAGGAGCCACTGCTCGCGCCCGATGCACCGGGCCTTTGGGCCGCGCAGGGTGAGAAGGAGTCCTTCGCTGCCGTGGGGATTGCGCCAGAGAAGTCCGTCCTGCATGTTCCGCAGGGCACCGAGGGACTGGCCGTAGCCGAAGCGGGGCTGGCAGTCCAGCACGAGCGGCACCTCGCTGCGCACGAAGCGGCGGAGCTCGGTGCGACCGATGACGAGGTAGTCGTCGACTGTCGCGACGCCCGAAGGCGTGCGCAGGCGCGTCTCGAGCACGAGGCTGCCGGGCAGGTAGGCCTGGTCCGCGCGGAAGTGGGACTCCGGCCTCAGCGACATGAAACCGCCGGCGAGCGGATCCAGCAGGCGGCAGAAGACCGTGTCGCTGTCGAAGTCGGGAAAGGCGAGCCAGTCGATCGATGCGTCGGAGGAGACGAGAGCTGCAGTCTGCCCGTTCGAGAGCAGTCCGTAGAACTGTTTCACCGCTCTCCCCCTCTGCAGACGTGGCCGGGCATGCGATCAGCGTCTAGCCGCCGTGCGGCACAGGACGCCCGCCGATGCCGCGCGGCGTCCATTTCTCCTTGTCCTGGTTCAGGCGGTGTTCCTGCCCGCCGCGGCGATGCACGGAGTCGAAGCCCTGCGGCAGGATCGCGAGCTCCTCGCCGGCCAAGAGGCCCGCGATGCCGCGCTGACCGGGCTCCGGCCAGAGCCACTCCTCGGGGATCGCCATGTCGGGGCCCTGGTAGTCCTCCGGCTCAGTGTACGTTCCGATGTAGCCTTCGAAGTTGCGCAGCACGACTCGGTTCGAACCTTGCGCCAGCAGGTAGTTCGGCCCCACGGGCACCTTGCCGCCGCCGCCAGGCAGGTCGACGACGTAGGTCGGCACCGCGTAGCCCGACAGGTGGCCGCGCAAGGACTCCATGATCTCGACGCCCTTGGCGACCGTCGTGCGGAAGTGGCCCGCTCCGTGCACCTCGTCGCACTGGTAGACGTAGTACGGGCGGACGCGGCAGCGCGTCAGCTCGCGCATCAGCTTGTGCATGATGGCGGGGTGGTCGTTGATGCCGCGCAGCAGCACGGACTGGGAACCGAGCGGGATGCCGGCCCTCGCCAGGCGGTCCAGTGCGTCCTCCACCTCCGGTGTGATCTCCTTGGGGTGGTTGACGTGGATGTTCATCCAGAGGGGATGGTACTTGGCAAGCATGTCCACAAGGTCCGGCGTTATGCGCTGCGGCAGGAAGATCGGCACCCGCGAGCCGATGCGGATGATCTCGATGTGCGGGATGGCTCTGAGGGAAGACAGCACATGCTCGAGGACCTTGGGATTGAGGACGAGGGGGTCGCCGCCGGACAGCAGCACGTCGCGCACCTGCGGCGTGCGGCGCAGGTAGTCGAGCTGCGCCTCGAACTCCTGAGGGCTGAAGTTCGCGTGCGGGTCGCCGACGATGCGCGAACGCGTGCAGTAGCGGCAGTAGCTGGCGCACTGGGTGGTGACGAGCAGCAGGACGCGGTCCGGGTAGCGGTGCACAAGCCCCGGCACGGGGCTGTGCAGATCCTCCGCGAGCGAGTCGCGCATCTCGGCCGTGAACGGCACGAGTTCCCGGCCGGTAGGGATCACCTGGCGGCGGATCGGACAGGTCGGGTCGTGGGGATCGATCAGTGAGGCGAAATATGGCGTGATGTCGAGGCGCAGGATACCGCTCGCGCGGATGCCTTCCTCCTCCTCGGGTGTCAGTCGGACGATCTCGGCGAGTTCGCCGATACTGTTGAGACGGTGGGTCATCTGCCAGCGCCAGTCCTGCCAGTCCTCGTCGGACACCTGCCTGAAGGCGGGCGCCCTGGTACCCCTAGGCAGTTGCAGCTGGCTCCCTACGGTGGCCCTTTCATGCTGGACCAAGCTCCATGCCCCCTTGACGTTCGCCCTGGGCGGCGTTCACCCATTATAGACCGTGCGCTATGTGAAACGTAGTAAACGCGACCCGAACGCGGCACAGGCGCCCTGGCAGGGCGCCTGTGTCCATGGTGAATGAGGGATGGTATCAGAGGTTCGGCGTGTAAAGACGCGCCAGCTCGTCGTCGATCGCAATCACGCGCCGCATGATGTGGTTGCGCTGCTTGTACGCCTTCTGGGCGGCGCGCTCGAGCAGGACTTCCTTCTCCCGCTGCAGAGTCTTGATCATCTCGACGACGTCCGGAGGATACGGCAAGGTCCTGGCCTCGGACATGTCCATCGCTCCTTCTGTTCTCCTGCCTGAGCATAGCGAGTGGCCGTGACGGCTGCAAGCATCCGGCGCCGCCCCGTGCGGGGCCCGCGTCACGAACGCCGAGACGCCATGTCCAATGCGCATGGACATCGCCGAGCGGAGCGTGTCAAGCTCTGTCGTCCACATCGGTCAACTAAGTTAGGAGCCGTCCGAGCGCTTTGCAGGTCTCAGTCGCATGGAGCTGGCCTACACCATTTGCGAGAACCTGCCCTGGACGGCACCGAACGGGCAGCCTCGCGTGCACGAGTGTCTGCCCCTGCTGGAGCAGCTGGCCACAGCTGGGCTGATCAAGGTTCCGGTGAAGCGGGCGCACGGCGCCTATCGCCCGGCGCGTCTGCGGGCGGAGGCCCTGCCGGCGCCGGACGTGGTGGCCAGTCTGGCTGAGGTGCGGCCGGTGACGGTGGAGCCGGTCCCGTCAGACGAGCAGGCGGTCTGGGACGCCACGCTGGCCAAGTATCATCCGCTGGGGTTTCAGCGGGCCTTCGGGGCGCACCAGCGCTACTGGATCCGCGGTGCGGTGAGCGGGGAGCAGGTCATCCTGGGCGCGCTCTTGTTCGCGGCGGCGGCGCGGCACGTAGCGGTGCGCGATACGTATCTTGGCTGGACGCCGGAGGAGCAGCAGCGCTGCCGCTATCGGGTGGTCGCCAACAGCCGCTATCTCATCCTGCCCGGCGTGCAGGTGCCGCAGCTGGCCAGTCACGCGCTGGCGCAGGCGCTACAGCGTCTGCCGGAGGACTGGCGGCTGCGGTATGGCTACAGGCCGGTGGTGGTGGAGACGTTTGTGTCGCCGCCCTGGCGGGGGACCTGCTATCGGGCGGCCAACTGGCTGTATCTGGGCCAGACGACGGGGCGTGGGCGACAGGCCGGTAATACGCGCAGGGCGGTACGGCCCGTGCGGTCTTCGTGTATCCCCTGCAGCGAGACTGGCGGCAGGCCCTCCTGGCCCCCGGCGGTGCCCCGCCCGAACAGGACATCGCTGGCGAGCAGGGGCAGCACGAGGAGGATGTGGCGATGCGCACCGCCAGCCAGGCGCTGAACGACCTCAACGCCGCGCGCGTCCAGCAGCGGTATCAGGCCCTTGCACCCTACCTGGACGAGAAGCAGCGCCGTCTGCTGGCCGGGACCGAGGCGCTGGTGGCAGGCAGCGGCGGCGTCGAGCAGGTGGCGGGCTGGCTCGGCATCTCACCGACGACGGTGCGCAGAGGACTGCGCGAGTTGCAAAACCCGGAGGCCATCCAGCCCGAGCGAGTGCGCCGGCCCGGAGGCGGCCGCCGGGCGGCGACCGAGGAGGACCCCACGCTCCTCGCCGATCTCGAGGCACTCGTAGCGCCCAGCACGCGCGGCGATCCGCAGTCCCCTCTGCGCTGGACATGCAAGAGCACCCGCAAGCTGGCCGTCGAACTGCAGGCGCGCGGCCATCAGGTCAGTCACACCCTGGTCGCCGAACTGCTCCATAGTGCGGGCTACAGCCTGCAGGCCAACCGCAAGACCCTGGAGGGTGGCGGATCGCCAGCCGAACGCGAGGAGCGCGACGCCCAGTTCGAGCACATCAGTGAACGCGTCAAGGAGTTTCAGGCGCAGAGCCAGCCTGTCATCTCGGTGGACTGCAAGAAGAAAGAGCTCGTCGGGTACAAGAACGCCGGCCAGGAGTGGCAGCCCCAGAAGCAGCCCGAGCAGGTCCGGGTGTATGACTTCATCGACGACCTGGGCAAGGTCGCTCCCTACGGCGTCTACGATCTCACCCAGAACAACGCCTGGGTCAGCGTCGGCACCGATCACGACACCGCTGCCTTTGCCGTCGCGAGCATCGGCACTTGGTGGCAGACGATGGGCCACGAGGCCTACCAGCACGCCACTCGCCTGCTCATCACCGCCGATGGCGGCGGCAGCAACGGCGCCCGCAACCGCCTCTGGAAGGTCCAGCTGCAGGCGCTTGCCGATGACACCGGCCTCGAGATCACGGTCTGCCACTTCCCGCCCGGAACAAGCAAATGGAATAGCATCGAGCACCGGCTCTTCAGCTATATCACGCAGAACTGGCGCGGCCGCCCCCTGGTCAGCCATGAAGTCGTCATCAACCTCATCGCCAACACCACCACCAGAACTGGTCTCAAGGTGAACGCCGGCCTCGACACCAACACCTATCCCACTGGCGTCAAAGTCTCAGACGACGAGTTGGATGCTCTCAACCTATCCCCGGATAGATTCCACGGGGAGTGGAACTACACCATCCGTCCCCACCAGCATAAGTCGAATTGATGTGTTGCAGCCCCTTGGATGGACCCGCCAGCAGCTCGCCGGCGGGACGGCGCGCGTTCGGCTGGATCAAGATGCTGCAGCGCCTGCACGTGCGGGTCACTGCTTCGGCGTCGACTTCGGCCCGCTGGACGCCGTCGAGGTGGTGGCGGGCTTCGGCTTCACCGCCCCTGGATGGGCTGCGAGAGGCGCTCCACAGCGCGTCCGCCGCGGTCCGACGTTCCTCGACGCGCCGGTGCCGAGGAAGGAGCTTGTCCGCCCGACGTACCCTGGCGCACGCGCTCTTTCCAGGGCTTGCGGCCAGCGGCGCGACGCCCCAACAGCACGTCGGCACCGACACACCTGTCGCAAGGCGCGCTGTCCGCCAGACATCGCAGGACAATCGTCCCGTGCCGACACGCGCTTCGTGGCTTCAAGTGCCATAAAAGCTGTAGCGCAAGTGCTCATCTGCGCGGGTTGCAGAGGGGCGCATCGTCCGTTCGGACGGTTTAGATGAGGATCTCCTAATAATGCGAAGCGCCGTGGACTGAAAGCAAGATTTTTGCTCCGCTTGTGAGAATTTCACAAGGAATTGGAGGTGGTTCTGGCAAGCAGGCACCTCGAAGCCGCTTCAGGCATCCCTACGAAAGGAGAGAGGTCATGCACGGTCGCATCTGGACCGGGCTTCTGGGCGTGGTCGGAGTGCTTTCGCTTGCCCTGACCGCGGGAGTCAGCACTGCGGTGGCCGCGAGCGCACAGGGCGGCACGGTTTTCGTGGCGGACAACGAGGAGCCGGATTCCCTGAACCCCTACATCTCCACCATGGCCGTCACCTTCGATGTCCTCGCGCCGGTGGAGGACAGCGTTCTCTCGTATCGGCCCACCAACTTCCCCGGGAACAATCAACATTGGAACTTTGTACCTACCATTGTGACCAAGATCCCCACGCCGGTCGTCGTCGGGCAGCCTGGACCCAATGCGCAGGTCACCATCACGTACAACATCAAGCCGGGCCTCAAGTGGTCCGACGGCCAGCCCGTGACCTCGAAGGACTTCTGGTTCACGTGGAAGGCGGTCGAGAACAAGAACACCGGATCGCCGGAAGCCAACCTCGGCTTCAACCAGATCACCGCGATCGACACGCCGAACGCGCTGACGGCCGTCGTCCACATGAAGGGCACCTTCGGACCGTGGGAGGCCGACCTCTTCGGCAACGGGCTTCTCCCGTACCACGTCCTCAAGAACGACGTGAACAACCTGCCCCACGACACCGCCTTCAACCGGGCCCCCGTGACGATCGGACCGTTCAAGGTCCTGAAGTGGGTCGCCGGCCAGTACATCGAGCTCGTCCCGAACCCCTACTACGGCGGTGAGGACGGGGTGCAGCCGCACGTCTCGAAGCTCATCTTCAACATCGTCAAGGACTACACCACCGCGGCCGACCAGATGAAGACCGGGCAGATCACCATGGCGGACCAGATCCAGCCCGACCAGCAGCTGCTGGCGCAGTTCGCCAGCACCCCGGGCGTCAAGACGACCAACGTGCCGGGCCTGGAGTACCAGCAGTGGACCTTCAACCTCAAGGACCCGGTCGCCGGCGACCTCGCCGTGCGGCAGGCATTCTACTACGCGATGAACCGCCAGCAGATGGACCAGGTGGTCGCCAACAACAAGTGGCAGATCGCCACCACCGACCAGGCGCCGCTCAGCTGGGCGTACGACCCGCACCTCAAGGTCGTGACGCAGAACGTGGCGAAGGCGCAGGCGCTGCTCAAGGCGGACGGGTACAAGATGGGCGCCGACGGCTTCTTCCAGAAGAACGGCCAGGACCTGACGCTCACCGTCGACACCACGTCCGGCAACACGCTGCGCACGTACATCATGGAGATGCTGATCCAGCAGGAGGCCCAGGCCGGCATCAAGATCGAGTCCGACTACATGGCCGCGTCGCAGCTCTTCGGCCAGGCCGGCCCGCTGTACACGGGCACCTTCCAGGTAGCCCAGTTCGCCTGGATCTCCGGCACCGACCCTGACGACTCCTCCATCTGGAACTCCACGATCGGCAACGTCAAGACGGGCGGCGAGGACTTCGGCTTCTACAAGAACGCCGTGGTCGACAGCGCGACGTACCAGGCGCTCTACGCGATGGACCAGAAGGCGCGCGAGGCCGCCTACTGGAAGGTCCAGGAGCAGCTCGCCAAGGACCTGCCGATGGTCCCGCTGTTCTACATGCCCGAGTACAGCGCGTACACCTCCAACCTGCACGGCGTGGTCGGCAACAACTTCGGCTACGGCCTGTTCAACGCGAACTACTGGACCCTCAGCAAGGCGCAATAGCGTCTCGGCTCGCAACGCCGGGGAGAAGGCCGCTTCGGCCCTCTCCCCGCGTTTGGTTCGAGTGAAGCCAGGGGTCCTCATCCGCCGCGCCTTCCCGATCGGGAGCAATCAGCGCCAGGAAGGAGTGAGCTGCCGGTCCGGCGGCACGCGCGCTCACCGCGCGCGCGAACGACCAGGCAGCCGCTGTGGGGAACTACATCGTCCGGCGTGTCCTTGAGGCGATCCCAGTGATCCTCGCCATGTCCATCGTCGTGTTCCTGATCATGCACCTGATGCCCGGTGGGCCTCTGGCCCGCTTTCTGGAGAATCCGCGCCTCGCCCACACCATGGACTTGAAGGCTCTGAAGCACGCGTGGGGCCTCGACAGGCCGCTCTACGTGCAGTACTGGCTCTGGCTGAAGGGCATGCTGCAGGGCAATTGGGGCTACTCCTTCATCAGCGGCCAGCATGCGACCACGATGATCCAGGACGCGCTCTGGCCCACGCTCGCCCTCCTCGGCATCTCGCTGATCCTGACCGTCCTGCTGGGCGTGCCCCTCGGCGTCTACCAGGCGACGCACCCTTACACCATCACCGACCACATCCTGACCCTCTTCTCCTACGTCTTCTACGCATTCCCTACGTTCTTCCTCGGCTACCTCATGCTGCTGATCTTCGCGGTGGCAGTCCGAATCTTCCCCGCCGGCGGCATGGTCACGCCCGGCGTGCCGTTCCACATGTCGGACTTCCTCATGCACCTGGCGCTGCCGATGCTGACGCTGACGCTTGTAAACCTGGCCGGTTACAGCCGCTACATGCGCAGCAGCGTGCTCGGCACCCTCGGGCAGGACTACATCCGCACGGCGCGCGCAAAGGGCGTCTCCAGTCGGGCCCTCATCTGGAAGCACGCGGTGCGCAACGCGCTCATCCCGCTGATCAACATCCTGGCGCTCTCCATCGCGTTCATCTTCAGCGGAGCGGTCTTCACCGAGTACGTCTTCAGCTGGCCCGGGATGGGATCGCTCTTCATCAACTCCGCCCTGCAGCAGGACTACAGCCCGCTCATGGCCATCCTCTTCATCTCCGGGACGTTGGTGATCGTGTTCAACATCGTCGCCGACCTGGCGATGGCGGCGGCGGACCCACGCATCACCTACAGCTGAGAGGAGGGGAACAGGTTGTCCGTCTACGAGGAACGTGCACTCGCCGAGCCGCAGATGCTCACGACGGCCCCCGTATCCCTCGGCCGCGCGGTCTGGCGCCGCTTCATGCGCCACCGCATGGCGCTCTTCGGGCTGGGGGTCATGGCCGTCCTGACGCTCCTGGCGATCTTCGCGCCCTGGGTCGCCCCATATTCGCCGACGCACATGGACTTCACGGCGCTGCTGCAGCCGCCGAGCCTGCACCACCTGATGGGGACCGACGCCCTCGGGCACGACGTCCTCACCCAATGGCTCTACGGCGGGCGCTACTCCCTGTTCATCGGCCTCTCGACCACGGTCGTGATGGTCCTCGTCGGGACGCCGCTCGGTGCCATCGCAGGCTACTTCGGAGGCTTCGTCGACAACATCCTGATGCGCCTGACGGACCTGCTGCTCACCTTCCCCGTGCTGCTCCTGCAGATCGCGCTCGCGGCGCAGATGGGCGGCAAGCAGAGCGTCGCGCTGATCATCATCCTGATCGCCGGGTTCTCCTGGATGGTGCCCGCACGCCTCATCCGCGGCGAGGTCCTGAGCCTCAAGGGTCGTGACTTCGTGTCGGCGGCGCGTGCCGTAGGGGCCAGCGACTGGCGCGTGATCTTCCGCCACCTGATGCCGAACGCCATCGCGCCGATGCTCGTCTCGGCGACGCTCAACATCGGCGGTGCGATTGTCACCGAGGCCGCGCTGTCCTTCCTCGGCATGGGCGTGCAGCCACCGACGCCGACCTGGGGCAACATGATCGGCTTCAACCAGAACAACGCGATGACTGCACCCTGGCTCATCCTGTTCCCCGGGTTCGCGGTCGTGCTCACTGTGCTGGCCGTGAACTTCATCGGCGACGGGATCCGCGACGCGCTCGATCCGACGGCCATGGTGCAGAAGTGAGGCCGGGCCGGCGTAGCGCCGACCGATTGCTAGACGGAAGCCCCGGGGATCGGTTCCCCGCCGACCTCAGGCTGGCGCTCCAGGCCCCGCACGGGCGAGAAGGCCACCCACAGGACCGCCAGGAGCGAACCGACGGCGGCGAGGGCCATGGTGGGCCTGACGCCAATGGCGGACCCCAGGAAGCCTCCAACCAGGGCACCAAGCGGCATCGTCCCCCAGACGATGAACCGCATGCTGGCGTTCATGCGCCCTTGCAACCTCTGCGGCGTGATGGTCTGGCGAAGGCTGACCTGGTTGATGTTGTAGACCAGGACGCTGAGGCCTAAGAGGACCTGCGAGCACACGAGCGTCGCGTAGACGAGCCAGCGCGCACCTTCCGCCAGGGGCACGAGCAGCAGGGCCACGCCTGAAACGAGGATCGAGAGGACGATGGTCCGGCCGAGGCCGAGGCGCTTGGTGACGGTCGTCGTGCCGAGCGCCCCGGCCAGCCCGCCTATGCTGCCCACCGCCAGCACCCCGCCCAACGCCGCCGGGGTGAAGCCCAGCTGCTTCACCGCGTAGAGGCTGAAGAGGGCGTAAACGGCGCTCGAGAAGAAGTTCGCGGTGCCGGTACATCCCGCGAGCGACCAGAGGATGCGGTTTCGGAAGATCACGGCGAGTCCCTCGCGGGCCTCCGCGAGCAGGCTGGGTCGGCCAGGGGCAGCCGCGAGCGGCGGCTCCCTGCGGCGGATGAGCAGCAGCGAGGCGACGGAGACGACGAACGTCAGGGCGTTGCCAAGCACGGCCATCGGCGCGGACACCAGCTGCACCAGCGCGCCGGCAAGGCCTGGTCCTGCGATCTGCGCAGCCGCCCGGCTGGCCTCGAGCTTGCTGTTGCCGTCGACGAGTTGGGCCGGGCCGACGAGGGTCGGCAGGTACGCCATGTAGGCGACGTCAAAGAACAAGGTGCCGATCCCCGTGAGAAAGCCGATGGCGTAGAGCGCCGCCATGCGCAGGGCGTGTAGGAGGTAGAGGGCGGGCACGGCGGCGAGGAGCGCAGCGCGCCACATGTCCGCAATGGCCAGCACTGGCCTGCGGGGCAGGCGATCCACGAAGACCCCGGCGAACACCCCGATCAACAGGAACGGCAGGGTGTCGACGGCGCTGAGGTAGCCCATCTCGCGCGGAGTGGCCTTCAGCACGAGCACAGCCGTCAGGGGTATCGCGAGCATCGCGATCTGTCCGCCGAACTGGGACACCGTCTGCCCGATCCAAAGCTTCAGGAACTCACCGTCCAGCCAGAGCCCCTGCAGCCTAGTAAGACGTCGTCGCAACTGCCCACTCCCCGCATGCCGTCCTGCAGGGGACGTTCGCCTTCCCGCGTACCGAACCTCCAGGAGAGTTGGGCGCGTGCGTGGAGAGCGCCGCCGTACCGCGGCGGCGCGCATGCGAGACGCCCCGACGCCCGCCCGCAATGCGCGCGGGCCCGTCCAACGCCAATGGTCAACCCGCAGGCGGGTCCGCTTCAGCCCCGGCGCACCCGCCGCAGGCGGTAGCGCCTGCGGCCGCTGCGGCGCAGCCCGAGGCCACCCACCACCACCGCGAGCGCGAGCGCACCCTCCGCCCACCTGACCATCCCGCCAGCTGCCGCCTTGAGCGGCGACGCCGCCGACGCGATGAGCGGGATCACCGCCAGCGGCTTGCCGGCCGGTCCCACGGTGAGCGTCCCGACGGGTTCGCCCGCCCGCTAGGCCTCGGGCCAGGTGCACTGCACCTTGACGCGGGGCGCGATCTGGCCCGGGCCCGCGAGCCACGAGAAACCCGTGGTCGCAACCGCCCGGACGCCGCCCAAGGGAGCCCGGGAGAAAATTTCCCCGGACCGCACCAGAGCTCGCGGATGGGCTTTCATGAGTTCCGCACGCAACTCACCTATAAAGCCGCAAGGCGCGGCGCCACAGTCGTGGTGGCCGATCGCTTCTTCCCGAGCAGCAAGCTCTGCTCGGCCTGCGGCGTCATCCAGGACGAGATGCCTCTCTCCGTGCGAAGCTGGACGTGTCCTGCCTGCGGCACCCAGCACGACCGGGACCTCAACGCAGCGATCAATCTGGCCCGATACGCCGTGAGTTCCACGGTGTCCGCCTGTGGAGGGGAAGGCTCTGGCAGCGGTCATCAGGCTGCTGTGAAACCAGCCCCTGAGAAGCAGGAAGTTGGCAGCAAATCTACCCTTATGTAGTTTTGCGTAGGTCCAACGGAACGGTTCCCGGGTAAGCGACCGACACTGTGGATCACGGAGAGCCCCTCAAGGCCGATGTCACCTCGCATTGGTTTTCGGTTCCGGTGCTCGGCGTCGCTGGAGTCGCCAACTGGCGCAAGGCCGTTCCGGTGGTACAGGAGAGTGGTGCCGCGCGCGTCATCCTGGCGTTCGACCAGGACGAGCGAGAGGAAACCCGCAAGGCGGTGAAGCGCAACCTCGCCGAGTTACGCGAGGCGCTGCAGGCGCTTATGGTGCGCGTGCTCACGGCCTCCTGGAAGGAGGGCAAGGGTATCGACGACGCACTGGCAATCGGGAAGGCGGTCATGGTCTCCTGAATGGACGGGAGGGGGTCGGGCGCGAGGGCCGAAAAGACAGATGGCGCCGACTGATGGTATTCGGTGATGCGGCTATACTGGTGTCAAAGGGGGATGGAGATGGGCAACGGGCGAGTGTACCGAGGGGCGCATCCATCCCCGCAAAACTTTGACGACCAGGGCAAGGTCGTGGGGCGTCGAGTTGGCAGCGGAAAGTTTGGTTTTCAGCGAATAGACGGCTTTGCCGAACTCTTGAACGAGCTACGGGGCGTCGACGTGCTACGCCCTCGTGGGATCTTCCGGTTCCGCACCTTCGAGGAGGCGGATGCGTGGTGGCAGGAGAGTATGACGGTGAAGCCCCGGCAAGCCGGACGCCCACCCTCCGAGACCTGACCCGTCTCTGCGACGCTCTGAATCGGGCCGGCTGCCGCTACGTCCTGATCGGGGGCTTTGCGGTCAACTACTACGGACTTGATCGGGCCACGCACGACATCGACTTCCTCGTGGAGTCGTCCAAGGAGAACGTCCGGCGGCTCAAAGAGGCCCTGAGCGTTCTGGGGGACAACGCGGCGACCGATCTCGGACTTGGGGACGTCGAGGAGTATGTGGTTGTCCGAGTGCAGGACGAGATCACGGTTGACCTTCTAGGGGCGGTCGGTGACGTCCGTTTCGAGAACGCCGGGGTGATCCAGGTATCTCTCGGCGAAGTCACCGTTCCCGTAGCGGACCTGCCTACGCTCATCGCGACGAAGCAGGGCATGCGCGATAAGGACAGGTCGGATCTTAGGTTCCTTCTGCACGTGCAAGGGCAACTTCAGCCCAATACTAACCATCCAAAGACGCCGCCGCCTCCGGGCAGGCGCAAGAGATACGACGGCCCAGATCTATAGAGGTTCTGAAGAGGCGGAGCGCTATGGCGGCGCTCCGTTTTCGTATCTTCCGGGAGGTGCATCCATGCGCATGCTGTGGGACCGCGCCGAGGTTCGTGCGCGCTTCTGGACCTTCATCGTCGCAATGATCCTGCTGCTTCTCGGCGTGGCACTGCTCGTCAACGTGGTCGGGCATGGACTCGCAACGGGCTCTGCCGCGATCCATTTTGAGGTCGGCCTTTTATGAAGGTTGCCCCCGTGCGCAAGGCGCCGGCGCGCAGCCGCGACCACGCTGTCGCCGGTGCTCGCCCCGGGTCCTGTGCTCAGGGGCAGCCAGCGGGGCATGCTTAGGTCGTAGAGCGGATGGCGCCCGGGCGGCGGCAGGCGCATGCCTGCCGTCTCATGGCGTTGCCGTGGCGCTCTCGCAAGGGAAGGGGATGGCGAGCGTTGGCTGCAGGCGAGACTGCCGAGCCGATGCTGATCGAGGTACGCGGCCTTAGGCGCCGCTACGGGCAGGGCGAGGCGGCCGTTCAGGCGTTGCGCGGCCTGGACCTCGACGTGCAGCGTGGTGAGATGATTGCCCTGATGGGCCCGTCCGGCAGCGGCAAGTCCACCTTGATGCATATCCTCGGCTTGCTCGACCGGCCTTCGAGCGGCACCTACCGGCTGGGCGGCCGTGATGTCAGCCGGATCGGTTCGCGGGAAGCGGCCGAGTTGCGCGGACGCCGGATCGCTTTCGTCTTCCAGGGCATCCACCTGATCCCGAGGCTGACGCTCCTGAGGAACGTCGAACTGCCCATGCTCTACGCCCGCATGCCGGCGGCGGAGCGCCGCCGCCGGGCTCTGGATAGCCTTGCCGGCGTCGGGCTCCATCTCCTTGCGCACCGGCTGCCGAGCCAGGTCTCCGGGGGACAGGCGCAGCGCGCCGCCATTGCGCGCGCCGTGGCGCCTGGACCGGACCTCTTGCTCGCCGACGAGCCGACAGGCTCGCTCGACAGGGCGTCGGGGCGCGACGTGCTGGCGATCTTCCAAGAGTTGAACCGCTCGCTCGGCCTCACCGTCGCGGTCGTGACGCACGACCCGCAGGTCGCTCGCTACGCGGAGCGTCTGATCGAGCTGGAGGACGGCCGCATCGTCGCGGATCGGCCCGTCGCGGCCCGGCTGCTGGCCGCGCGCAGCGATGGAGCAGCCCGTTGAACGCACTGGGGGCCGCCTTCGATGCCATCTGGAGCCACCGCACCCGCAGTGTGCTGACGGCGCTTGGCGTCGTCATCGGCGTGTTCGCGGTGGTCACGCTCGTGTCGCTTGGCACTGCCGTGCGGGACTTCGTCAGCAGTCAGTTCAAGTCCGTCGGCGCCAGCGTGTTCACGGTGTCGCCGGCAAGCCCAGGGACGGCATCCAACAGTTCGGCCCGCGCCTTCGGCCGCGGCGGGGGATCGCCGTTCGTCACCGGCGGCATCCCGAGCACCCTGACGCTCGGGGACAGCCAGGCCATCGCGGCGCTCGGAGATCCCGCCATCCGCAGGGTGGCCCCTCTGAGCCAGCTGCCGCTGCCTGTGTCGGTCGGGTCGGGCGGGTCCGCCCCCGTCCAGGTGATCGCCACGAACGCGTCCTACTTCCCCATGCAGCAGCTTCGGTTTGCGCGCGGGCGCTTCTCCTCGCACGGCGTGGTGCTGGGCAGCTCCGCCGCACGGGACCTCTTCGGCAAGACGTCCGATCTCTTGGGCAGGAGCGTGCGCGTGGCCACACAGAGCTTCCCGGTCACCGGCGTCCTGCAACCCGGGAGCGGCATGCTCAGCCTGCAGGCCAACCAGGCGGTGTTCGTGCCCGTGGCGCAGGGGCTCGCGCTGGCAGGCCTCGACAAGGTCTCGCAGATCATGGTCGAGGCGAGAGGCAACGATCAGGTGGACAAGGCCGCGGCAGCCGTCAACCGCGTCCTGGATCGACGCCATGCCTTGCGCGACTTCCAGGTGACAAAGAACAGCCAACTGCTTTCGTCGATCAATCGCACGCTCGTGGTCATCACAGCGTTCCTCAGCGGGCTTGCCGCCATCTCGCTGCTCGTCGGCGGGATCGGCATCATGAACATCATGCTCGTCACCGTCACCGAGCGGTTCAAGGAGATCGGCATCCGCAAGGCGCTCGGAGCGCGCGACGGCGACATCCTCGCGCAGTTCCTCACGGAGGCCGTGCTGCTTGCCGTCCTGGGGGGAGCCGTCGGGCTCGGGATGTCGGCGGTGGCCGGCCGGATCATCGGCCGCATGGCTGGTCTACCTTCGGGGTTGACGCTTGGCGCCGTCGGCCTGGCGCTCGGGTTCTCAGTCGCCGTCGGAGCGCTCTTCGGTGTGCTGCCAGCCCTCAGGGCGGCGCGCCTCATGCCCGCCGAGGCCCTGCGCAGCGAATGAGGCGCCGGTCGTCAGGCGCGGCGCAGGCGGCGCAGGGCGATGCCGAGCAGCCAGGAGACCTCTTCCGCGCCGAGCATGCGGGCAAGGACGAAGTAGGAGAGGATACCGGCCGCCATCGGCCAGAGTAGCTCGATCACATCCTGCAGAATGCGTGGGCCGAACATCAGGAAGGGCGTCAAGTGCTCGCTCAGCCACACGACCCCCAGCATGCCGAGGCCGGCGATGACGGCGCGCACGGCGGTGCGTGCGGTGCGCCTGCCTTGCAGCGGGCCCGCGCGGCGCCGCAACGCGACCAGGAGGAACCAGGCGTTCAGTAGACCGGTGAGGGAGTACGCGAGGGCAAGGCCCCTCTCTCCTCCGGCGCCATGCGGTCCGGAGAAGAGCCGGACGAGCAGGAAGTTCAGGATGATGCTGATGACCAGCGTGATGACGCCGATCACCACGGGCGTGCGGGTGTCGCTCAACGCGTAGAAGGCGCGTGCGATGATCTCGTACGCGGCGTACCCTGTAATGCCGACGCTGTAGTAGATGAGCGCGCCCGACGTGACGAGCGTCGCCGTGCCGTTGAAGGCGCCGTGCTGGAACAGCACCTCCACCGTGGGCTCGGCGAGGAGCAGCAGGCCGAGCGAAGCGGGAATTGTCACGAAGAGCACGGCGCGCAGTCCGTCCGAGAAGGAGCGCCTGAAGCCCTGCATGTCGCGCATCGCCGCCTGGCGACTGAGGTTCGGCAGCAAGGTGATGCCTACCGAGATGGCGAACATCACGGGCACCAGCTCGACGCGCGACGCGAGCGTGAGCGCGTTGACGCTGCCTTGCGGGAGCGTCGAGGCAAGATAGGACTGGTTCACCAGCAGGTTGATCTGGGCCAGCGACATGCCGAACGCGACCGGCAGCATCAGCCGGAAGATGCGCCCGATGCCCGGGTGATGGATGTCCAACGAGAGGTGGTAGCGCGGGCGCAGTCGCAGCACGCCCCAGAGCTGGACAAGAAAATTGAGGAAGGCGCCGACCAAGGTCGACCAGGCGAAAGCGGCGATGCCGAACCGGCCGGCCAGAGCGATGCCAATCACGATGATGGCCAGGTTGTACACGAGCGGGCCGACCGCCGTGCCGATGAAGCTCGAGTAGGCGTACTCGGTGCCGATCAGGACGCCGTTCAGGCCGTGGAAGAAGATGCTGGCGAGCGTGATGCGCGTCAGTTCCACGGTAAGGGCCAGCTTCTGCGACCCGAAGCCCGGCAGGATGATGTGCAGGTACCAGGGCGCGAGCAGCATGCCCAGGCCCAGCACGATGGATAGGCCCACGGCGGCGACGTTGAAGGAGATCGACGTGACGCGCCAGACCTCGCCCTCGTTCTCGTCCGCGATGTAGCGCGTCAGAACGGGGATGAAGGCGGAGGAGATGCCGCCGCCGATCAGGATCAGGTAGATGGTGTCCGGCACGAGGTAGGCTGCGTTGAAGGCGTCGCTCGCGAGGCCCTGGCCGAACAGGGCCGCGATCGCCGACGAACGGAAGAATCCGAGGATGCGGGAGAGGACCATCGCCGCGCCGACGATGGCCGCCGCACTGCCGATGCTCTGTGCGCGCCGGCTCATCGAGCTGCCGCGCGCGGCAAAAGCCGCCGTACCGCTTGCATCACGCCTCATTATAGCGTGGCGCGCCCCTGCCCACACATTTGCCGGACTCTTGCGCCGGGTGTTCCGCGCGACGGCCGGGCCGGGCGGCATGCAAACGGACCGGACGGTCGCAAGGACCTCGGCCGGCCTGCACTGCCTGTGCGAGGTTGTGGCAAGCCACCGCCTCGGCTAGCATGGATGGAGCAGGCAGCAGACCAAGGAGGGGTGACCGCGCCGCAGATGTCGGCGCGGTGCAAGAATGAGCTGGAAGCTCGGCGTGCTTTGGGGCATCCTCCTTACCATCATCGAGTGGCTGGGCTTCCTTGCCGCCCGCGGCGGCCTGCCCGGGGCCACGACTTGGATCTCTCTGCTCACGCTTGCCGTGTTCGGCTATATCGGGTACAGCGCATTCAAGGTCTCCGGCAGTTCGGTACAGGCGATCCTTACGTCGATGCTGGCCGGCATCATCACGGGAATGCTAGGTTCCCTGACATTCTTTCTGGTGCCGAAGGAGAACGCGCTCGGCAGTGTCGTGCTGATCGTGGAGACGGGCTTTGCGACCGCCGTCTTCGCGCTGGCCCTCGGGGCCGTGGGCGTGACGGTGGCGCGCGTGCAGCAGGGCTTCAGGCATTCGAAGTAGGGCGGAGGTGCACGCGGTGCTTGAAGGCTACTGGGCACAGTTTCTGGAGGTAACCGAGGAGGCTGCGATCACCGCACTCCCGCTTTGCGGCCGCGGAGACAAGACCGCGGCCGATCAGGCGGCGGTCGACGGCATGCATCGGGCGTTCGCACGGGCAGCGCTCTCTGTGCGCGTCGCGATCGGCGAGGGCGAGATGGACGAGGCGCCGATGCTGTACATCGGCGAGGAACTCGGCGCAGGCGGACCTCAGTGCGACATTGCCGTCGACCCGCTGGAGGGCACGTCCCTGACGGCCGAGGCCCAGCCGGGAGCCATGACCGTCCTTGCGGCGGCTCCGAGGGACGCGCTTCTGCATGCGCCGGACATCTATATGGAAAAGTTCTTTGCCGGGCCCGCGGCGCGTGGCGCCCTGGACCCCGAGGCGCCGCTCGCCGAAAACCTGCGCCTCCTCGCCAAGGCGGTGGGCAAGGAGCAGCGTGAGCTGCGGGTCGCGCTGCTCGACAGGCCGCGCCACCATGAGATCCTCGCGACCCTGCGCCAGGCCGGGGCGAGGGTGCGGCTGCTACCTGCCGGAGACGTCGGCCCGGCCGTCGCCACCTGCCTTCCGGACGGGGATCTGGATCTCGTGCTCGGCACCGGCGGTGCGCCCGAGGGCGTCATCGCCGCTGCCGCGGTGCGGTGCCTCGGCGGCGAGTTCTGGTGCCGCCTGAAACCGGAGGGCGAGGCGGAGCGACGGCGCGTGCGCGAGATGCTGGGCAACGGTGCGGAGCGGCTCATGCGCCTCGACGACGTGGTGCGGTCGGACGACCTCGTCTTCGCCGCCACGTCCGTCACCGACTCGGCGGCGGGCCCTGCGCCCCAGGCCGCACCGGGCGGCCGTTACATCCATTCGCTCGTGGTCGCGGGCGGGGCGGTGCGGCGGGTGCGCCGCTTCACTCCGGCGAACTGAGGGACCAGGGGGCCTAACCATCTACTGGCAAGTGGGGATTCTCGCCCTTTCGCTCGGGCTCGACAATCTTTCCGTGGCCGTGGGCATCGGCGTCCAGGGTGTGAGCCACCGTCGCGCCCTGCTCGTCGCGGTCGTCTTCGGCGCCTTCCAGACGATCCTGCCCGCGCTCGGCCTCTATCTCGGCACGCTGGTCGGGCCGAAGCTCGGTGACATGGCGGGCTACCTGGGCTTCGGGCTCCTCTTCGTGGTGGGCGTCGTCACTCTGGCCATGGCCTTCCGTCCCGAGAGAAAGAAGATGCACCTGGGCCGCGGCCTGGGACTCGTCCTCGCGGCCAGCGGCGTAAGTCTCGATTCGCTCGCGGTCGGCTTCTCGCTCGCGCTCGCCGGCTTCCCCATGACCCTCACGATCGTCGCCCTTGGCGTGTCCGCGTTCGTCATGACCTGGATCGGCGTGCAGTTCGGCCGCGGTCTCGGCCGCTGGCTCGAGCAGTGGGCCGAGCGGTTTGCCGGCGCGGTGCTGGCCGCGACAGGCCTCGTGCTGCTGCTCGTCAAGCTGGCTGCATAGTGTGCCGGCCGGAGCGGCTTGACCCGCCAAAACCGACGGTGGTATGGTACATGAGTGGCGCCCTGCGAGGGTGCAGTTTTCTTCGTGTCTTCGCCCGGCGGGCTTTGCGGCCTCCTGGCAGGCATCAAAGGTGGTGAAGGGGTATGAAGCAAGGTATCCACCCGAAGTACGAGCAGACGACCATCACCTGTTCATGTGGTGCCGTGTATCACGTCGGCTCCACGAAGCAGAACCTGCGCGTCGAGATCTGCTCGAGTTGCCACCCGCTCTTCACTGGCGGACAGCAGCGCATCGTCGACACCGGTGGCCGCGTCGAACGCTTCAAGAGGCGCTACGGTCTTTAGAGGGAGGCGGGCTACCGCCTCCCTTCTCTCATCGCAGGTGCGAGGGCGAGACACTTGAGAGACGGCTACGTGCATGAGTTGCGCAGACTGGTCGGCCCACGGCCGCTCATCCTCGTAGGCGCCGGCGTCATTCTCCAGGATCGCGAAGGCGCCATCCTGCTGCAGCGCCGCTCGGACGACGGGCTCTGGGGACTGCCGGGAGGCATCATGGAACCTGGGGAGAGCCTGGAAGAGACCGCACGGCGCGAGCTGCGCGAAGAGGTCGGCCTCGAGGCCGGGCGGCTCGCCCTGTGGCAGGTGTTCTCCGGCGGGGAGATGCACCATCTCTACCCCAATGGCGACGAGGTGCACTTCGTCACGGCCGTCTTCGTCGGTGCAGCCCCGCCGCAGGCGCCGCGGGCCGATCTTGTCGAGAGCGTCGAGGCGCGGTTCTTCCCGCTGCACGGGCTGCCCGGGGCCCTCGGGCTGGACCGCGTGCCGATCCGCGAATTCTGTAGAAGCCAGGCCCGATGAGCCGGAGGGAGCCAGCGTTGGACGAACGACTCGAAGCCGCGATCCGCACCTACGACGTCCTGGCCAAGGAGCTTGCCGACCCGGAGCTCTGGCGCGACCCGCCGCGCGCGGCGGACCTTCGCCGCAGGCAGGGGGACGTCGAGGACCTTGCGCTCAGCGCGCGCGCCCTGGAGGCGACGGAACAGGAGATCGCGGAGGCGCGAGCCCTGCTGCAGGAGGCGGAGGATGCCGACCTGCGGGAGTTGGCGCAGGACGAGGTGCGGCGTCTCGAGGATCGGCGGGACGGGCTCGCAGCCAAGATCCGGGAGCTTTTGACACCCAAGGACCCGCGTGACCAGAAGGACGTCATCGTCGAGGTGCGCGGCGGGACGGGCGGCGACGAGGCGGCCCTCTTCGCCGGCAACCTCATGCGCATGTATGCCCGCTATGCCGAGCGTCACGGCTGGCAGGTCGAGATGATGGACGCAGCCGAGACGGAGATCGGCGGCTTCCGCGAGGTGATCTTCGCCGTCAAGGGGAAAGGTGCATATTCGCGGCTGCGCTTCGAGAGCGGCGTGCACCGCGTGCAGCGCGTTCCGGAGACGGAGGCCCAGGGACGCATCCACACCTCGACCGCCACGGTCGCGGTGCTGCCGGAGGCGGAGGAGGTCGAACTGCAGATCGATGCCGCCGACCTGCGCATCGACACCTACCGCTCCGGCGGCGCCGGCGGACAGCACGTCAACAAGACCGAATCTGCCGTGCGCATCACGCACCTGCCGACGGGCATCGTCGTCACCTGCCAGGACGAGAAGAGCCAGCACAAGAACCGGGACAAGGCGATGCGCGTCCTGCGCGCGCGGCTGATGGAGCGCCTCGCGAGCGAGGCCCACGAGGAGATGGCCATGGCGCGCCGCAGCCAGGTCGGCACCGGCGACCGCTCCGAGCGGGTGCGCACCTACAATTTTCCGCAGGGTCGGGTCACCGACCACCGCATCGGCTTCACGACGCACCGCCTGCCCGAGATCTTGGACGGCGATCTGGACGAGATGATCGACGCATTGCGCACGGGCCTGCTATGACCGCCCGCGAGCTCCTGAGCGTCGGCGAGCTGCCGCCGCGCGAGCTCCTGATTCTGCTCTGCCACCACCTGGGCGTCGACCAGGCGGAGATCTACAGGGATCTCGACCGGCCGCTTCCCGCACCTCTCCTGCGGCGATTGCGGCGCGACATCGAGAAGCGGCGCGAGGGATGGCCGCTCCAGTACCTGACAGGGCACGCCTGGTTCTGGTCGCTGCCGATCGAGGTCGGCAAGGGGGTGCTGGTGCCGCGAGCGGAGACGGAAACGCTCGTGGAGGTGGCCTCTGCCCTGGCGCCGGCAGGCGGGCGGCTCGCGGACATCGGCACGGGCAGCGGCGCCATCCTCGCGGCGGTTGCGGTGGAGCGGCCCGATCTGAGGCTCGTCGGAGTGGAGCGCTCCCGGCAGGCGCTGCGCTTCGCCGAGCGCAACCTGGCCGGCCGGGCAGAGGTGCTCTGCGGGGACCTCTGCGCCCCCCTGCGGGAGCCGCAGGATGTCATCGTCGCGAACCTCCCCTATGTCAGGGAAGACGAGTACGACGGCCTGCCGGCCGATGTGCGCCGCGAGCCGCGGATGGCGCTTGTAAGCGGCAAAGACGGCCTGCGGGCCGTCCGCCGGCTCGTGCGGCAGGCGCCGGACCACCTCGTGCCGGGGGGCTGGCTTCTGCTCGAGATCGGGGCCGGCCAGAGCGGGGACGTCACAGCTCTGCTCGCACGCAGAGGGTTCCAAGAGATTCTGCGCCAACTGGACCTGCGTGGCATCGAGCGCGTCGTCGGGGGGAGATGGCCGTGCGCACCGAACTGATCGCGGCAGACGCGGCGGGCATCGCGCGTGCCGCCGCATGGCTGCGCGCGGGCGCGCTGGTCGCCTTCCCTACCGAGACCGTGTACGGACTGGGCGCGAACGCACTCGACGCCAGCGCCGTCGCAAGAGTCTATGCGGCCAAAGGGCGGCCTTCGGACAATCCCCTGATCGTGCACGTCGCACGTCCAGGCGACATCGGGCGCTGGGCCTGGGCCGACGAGCGCGCCTGGCTGCTCGTTGCGCGGTTCTGGCCGGGCCCCTTGACCCTGGTTCTGCCCTCGCGCGGCGGGCAGGGCGATGGCACCATCGCGCTGCGCATGCCGAGCGAACCCATCGCACTGCGCCTGCTCACGGCATGTGGAAGGCCAGTTGCGGCGCCGTCCGCGAACCGCTCGGGCAGGCCAAGCCCCACGACTGCCGAGGCGGTGCTTGAAGAACTGGGCGGCAGGATCGAGGCGGTCCTCCATGGACCGCCTGCCAAGGTCGGGATCGAATCGACCGTACTCGACCTCACAGGGCCGCACCCGCTGATCCTGCGGCCCGGCGACGTGGATCAGCGGCAGATCGAAGAGGCCCTGGCGCTCGAGGTGGGCAGCGAGGCAGGCTCCCGAAGGTCGCCTGGGACCCGCTACAGGCACTACGCGCCGGACGTGCCGGTGCGCCTCTACGCAGGCAGCGACGCATGGCTGCGCCACGAGCTTGCGCAGGCCCTTTTGGATGAGCCCCGCTCGTTGTACATTGGCCTTGCGGCGATGGCTCCTCCCAGGGCACGCGGCCTTCTCGCCCGGGACCTTCAGGAGCTGCAGCGGGAACTCTACGCGTCCTTGCGCGAGGCCGAGCTCAGCGGCGTGCCGGTGATCGCGGCACTCCCGCCGCCCTCGCCCGAGTCGGCGGGAGTGCGGGACAGGCTCCGGCGGGCAGCGGGCGGAATCGTCACGAAGGAGCCGGGAGGTTCGGGGGTGGCACCATGAAGCGCGTTGTATTCGTCTGCAGCGGCAACACCTGCCGCAGCCCATTGGCGGCTGCGATCCTGCGCGCGGAAGAACCGGGGGTCGAGGTCCATTCCGCCGGCCTCGCCGCGTACGAGGGCAGCCCCGCCGCGGAGTCCGCCAAGACCGTGGCGCGCGAACGCGGGCTCGCGCTCCAGGACCACAGGGCGCAGAACCTGCACGCCGCCCTGCTGGCGGATGCCATCTGCCTCACGATGACGCGGTCCCACCAGGACGAGGTGCGGCGGCGGTTTCCCGAGGCGGAGGGTCGCGTCTTCAGCCTCGGCGCCTATGCCGGCGAGCCGGACGAGGACGTCGAGGACCCGGTCGGCCAGGGGGACCGGCGCTACCGCGAGACGGCCGACCGCCTCACTGCGCTGCTGCGCCGGGCGAAGCAGTGGCACGGCTGGCTCTACCTGCAATCCGTCGGTTTGGGATCGGACCACGCCGGCTTGCCGCTGAAGCGCGAACTGCTGGCGACTCTGCGCCAGGAGGGTATTCCGACGCGCGACTACGGCACGGACAGCCCCGCGAGCTGCGACTATCCGGACTTTGCCCAGGCGGTGGGAAGGGCGGTGGCCACGGGCGAGATCGGCGCCGGCGTGCTCATCTGCGGCACGGGCATCGGCATGTCCATCAGCGCCAACAAGGTGCACGGCGTGCGTGCGGCGCTGGTGTCCGAGGGGCTTGGAGCGGAGCTCGCCCGCCGGCACAACGACGCGAACGTGGTCTGCCTCGGTGCACGGCTCACAGGACCGGAACTGGCGCGCGAAGCGGTCCTGCGCTTCTTGCGGCAGTCGTTCGACGGCGGGCGCCACCAAGGGCGCGTCGAGAAGATCAAGGCGATCGACGCGGACCGCTGAACCGCGGGGACCGTCGCCCCGGCATGCGGCCGGTGGGCCGCTTGCGCATCACGGTGTCGGGCGCTCTTGTGGCATTCTGGGACCGAAGTGCTAATCTCCTGTTCCGAACGTCGGCGCCACAATCCGCAAAGATGGCGGCAGGGGCCAGGGAGGTCCGTCATGGAGGCATATGGGGAAGAGGCCGCGCAGGCACTGGCAGAGCTCTTGTCGCTGAGCCGTCTCGCGCAGGGCGACATCGTCGTGGTGGGAGGATCGACGAGCGAGGTGCAGGGTGAGCGCATCGGCACGCGTCCCGCCATCGAGGTGGGAGAAGCGCTGATCGGCGGCCTGCTTGAGGCTGCCCGGACTGCCGGCGTCACGCTCGCGGTGCAATGCTGCGAGCACCTCAACCGCGCACTGGTGCTGCCGCGCTCCGTCGTCAGGGCACGCGCTCTCAAGGAGGTCACGGCCAGGCCCGTGCCTGGAGCCGGCGGCGCCCTGGCGGCCGCCTACTATGCCCGCCTGGGCGACGAGGCGTGCCTTGCCGAAAGCCTCCTGGCCGAGGCCGGCCTCGACATCGGCGACACCTTGATCGGCATGCACCTCCGTCCGGTGGCGGTGCCGGTGCGTCTTTCGGTCAAGTCGATCGGCCGGGCCCATCTGGTCGGGGCGCGCACGCGCCCGCCGCTGATCGGCGGCGCCAGGGCCCAGTACCCCGAGGAGCGTGCGCGGTGAGCCGGCCGCGCCCGAGCTGGGACGCCTACTTCCTGCAGATCGCCGCGACGGTCAGCGGTCGTTCGACATGCCTGCGCCGCGCGGTCGGGGCGGTGCTGGTACGCGATCGACGCATCCTCGCGACCGGGTACAACGGTTCGCCCGAAGGCCTGCCGCACTGCACGGACGTCGGCTGCCTCATCGTCGACGGCCACTGCGTGCGCACCCTGCACGCCGAACAGAACGCCTTGCTGCAGGCGGCCGCCCATGGCGTCTCCACCGAGGGGGCCACCATCTACGTCACGTCTGAACCATGTCTGCAGTGTACGAAGATGCTGTTGAACGCCCGCGTGCGCCGCATCGTCTACCTCGACGCATACGACGATCCCCTGGCCCGGGCTTTGCGCCTGCAGGCGGGAATTGTCTGCGAACGTGGCGAAGCTCCAGAGGGGTTCCGTCGGACGCAGGAGGGCGATGTGAGCGTTGGCGCAGACGAAGGAGATTCATCTACCCAGGCTTGACGGGCTCAGACCGACCCTCGAATCGACGGCGCTCAAGCTGATGGAGGAGGCCGGCGAGCTCGGCGCGGCGATCGGCAAGGTGCGCGGACTCTCTGGCGAACGCGTGGAGACCGGCGAGGAGGAGGCCATCCGCCACGTCGCGGAGGAGCTCCTCGACGTCGCGCAGACGGCCGTGACGATGATGTTCGTGCTGGAAGAGTCTTATGGTGTAGCGATCGAAGAGATTCTTGAGGCCCATATTGCGAAGCTCGTCCGGCGCGGATATTTGAAAAGCATGTGAATTGTATTAGCGCAGACTAAGAAACATCGTCCATGCGCAGATACATCCATTTGACGGTCTAGTGCGCCGGGTCTACGATTGTCGGTGGACTCAAATCGCATGCTGCATGAGGAGCGTTAGACATGCGCGAGCTATTCGCGGCACTGCTCGCGGGAGCGATCGTGCTCGCGCTGACGCCGCTTGTACGGCGCTGGGTCGTGCGGCATGGCCTGCTCAAGCCGCCTAGCGATCGCTCGATGCACCGGCGCCCGATGCCGCACATGGGCGGACTCGCCATCATCGGCGGCTTCACCGTCGCCGCGGCGGCAACCTCATGGCACTCGCCAGGCGTGCTCGGCCTTCTGGCGGGCGGGCTCGTCATTGCTCTGGTCGGCGTCGTCGACGACATATGGAACCTCAGGCCGTGGCAGAAGCTGCTCGGACAGATCGCGTCCGGCATCGTGCTGGCCGTGCTCGGGTCCCGCATCGGCTGGGTGACGAATCCCTTTGGCGGCATCCTGTACACTGGCACGGTCGGCTATGTGCTGACGGTCGTCTGGGTGGTTGCCGTGGAGAATATGGTGAACCTTGCGGACGGGCTCGACGGCCTTGCGTCTGGCATCACCGCGATCGCTTCCCTGGCGATGCTCGTCGTCTCCCTGCATCGCGGCGACATCGTCAGCGCCGTGCTGAGCGCCGCGATCGCCGGCGCGACGATCGGGTTCCTGCGCGACAACTTCGCACCGGCCAACATCTTCCTCGGTGATACCGGCGCGATGTACCTCGGCTATGTCCTGGCGGCCCTGGCGGTGCTCGGCACGGACAAGCAGGCGGCGGCCCTGGCCATCGGCGTGCCGGTGCTGGCGTTGGGACTTCCCTTCTTCGACACGGCTTTCGCGATCGTCCGGCGCCTCAAGAGTCACCAGCCGATCGGGCAAGCCGACAGCGGGCACCTCCATCACCGGCTGATCGACCGCGGTCTCTCGCAGCGCCGGGCGGTGCTTCTCCTGTACACCGTCGCCGTGGCGTGCGGTCTCGGCGCGGTGCTCGTCGTGCTCCTGCCGCGCGGCCTCGGCTTCGCCCTCGTGGCGGCACTGCTGCTCGGCCTGCTCATCGTGGGCATGCGCTCCGGCCTGCTCGTGATGCAGAGCACGACACAGCCCATCCCGCAGTCCCACGATGGCGGGGTGGCGCGTTGAGCCGAAGGGTGCTGGCGGTGTTCGGCACCAGGCCCGAGGCGATCAAGATGGCCCCTGTCGTGCTGAGCGCGGGGCGCTACGACGTCGCGTGCCAGGTGGCCGTGACGGCGCAGCACCGCGAACTCCTCGACAAGGTGCTGCGCGACTTCCGCATCACGGCGGACTACGACCTCAACATCATGCAGGAGAGCCAGAGCCTCACGTCGATCGCGACGGGTGTGCTGCGTGGAATGGACGAGGTGCTGCGGGAGGCCGAGCCCGAGCTGGTGCTCGTGCACGGCGACACCTCTACGACGCTCTATGCGGCGCTCGCCGCCTACTATCGGCAGATTCCCGTGGGCCACGTCGAGGCCGGGCTGCGGTCAGGGGACAAGTACAGCCCGTGGCCTGAGGAGATGAACCGCCAGCTCGCGGACCGCCTGTCGGACCTCCTGTTCGCGCCGACGGAGGTGTCGCGCGCGGCGCTCATGCGCGAGGCGTGCCCCGGCACGGTCTTCGTGACCGGCAACACGGTCATCGACGCGGTGCGCATCATGACGGGTGGAGAGCGCCCATGGTCGCGGCCCGAGCTGGGCGCTCTGGCGGCCGCACCCTTCCTCGTGGTGGTGGAGGCGCACCGGCGGGAGAATATCGGTGCGCGGCATCGCGCGATCTTCCGCGCGATACGGCGGCTTGCGGACCTGAGGGAGGTCCAGGTGGCCTTCAGCGTCCATCCGAACCCTGCCGTCCAGGAGCCGGTGCGCGAGATCCTTGCGGGCCATCCCCGCATCCATCTGCTCCAGCCGCTCGACTATCCGGAGTTCATGCAGCTGGTCGCCAAGTCGAGGCTCGTCCTGACCGATTCGGGCGGCCTGCAGGAGGAGTGTCCCGCGCTCGGCGTGCCGCTCCTGCTTCTGCGCGACACCTCGGAGCGTCCTGAGGCGATCGCCGCCGGTGTCGTCCGGATGGTAGGGTATGACGAGGACGCGGTGCTGGCGGCAGCGCTCGAGCTGTACGACGATCGCGAGGCGTGGGCGGCCATGGCCCAGGCCAGGAACCCGTTCGGCGACGGCCAGGCGTCCGACCGCATCTGGCAGGCCGCGCTGCATTGGTTTGGCGACCGCAGCGAACCTCCGGCGCCATTCCAATAATCCAGGGCACCAGACGGCCCATTGCATGAGGCCCGCAGGCCGTGGTGTACGGCCAATCTGCCTAAGCGTTCCCTTGTCACATGGCACAGCATCTCTTATACTATGGGAGGAGATGCGCTGCGCGCATGAAATCCCGCCGAATAGGCGGGTTTCTGGCGAATAGCGCCAACCAGAAGGACTGGGGTGCAGCGAGCGCCGCAAAGCTCTTCGCCACGCAATCTGGCGTCCTCTGGCGCGGTCTCCGGGCGGCCCGCGCATCAACCATCGAAGGGGTAGGGCATGCGTCGGACCGCTGTCGCTTTCGGGCTCCTCGTGGTCGCGTTGGCGGCTGTCCTGTGGCTTCTTGCGCCCCGTGATCCGATCGGCATCGGCGCCTTCGCCGGGGCGGTCACAGGCTTCGTCAACCTCGCCATGCTCTGGCTGCGCCGCGACGCGATGGTGCAGCTGAACTTGGTGCGGGCCGCCGTGGGGATGCAGGTCAACTTCTTTGCGCGGATGGCGGTGCTGGTTCTGGTGCTGCTGATCCTGCAGCGCCTCGTGGGCACGTCGGGGGATATCGCGTTCCTCGGCGGTTTCTTAATGGTGGAGGCAGTCATTCTCATCTTGTCGGTGAAGGAGCAGGGGTGAGGCATGGAGCCGCAGTGGCAGTGGCATATCTTCGGCTACATTGTGAACGCGGACACGATGATCTTCACGTGGGCGGCCATGCTCGTCGTTCTCGTCATGTTCCGGCTTGCCGGCCGCAACGCGAGCGTCGAGAAGCCGAGGGGACTGCAGAACTTCGTCGAGCTCGCCTTCGACTTCGTGGGCAACTATGTCCGCGAGGATCTCAATGACGAGCAGAGCGGCCGCATCTTCAGACTGCTGCTGGCTGAACTCATGTTCCTGCTCGTCGTGAACGTGTTCAGCCTCATGCCGTTCCCGTTCTTCCACGCGGCGGCCGCCGACGTCAACACGCCGATCGGCCTCGCACTCATCGTCTTCGTGCTGATCCATTACTACGGCGTGCACTACCGCAAGGTGAGCGGCCACCTGAAGAGCATGGCCTCACCCTGGGGCCTGACGCCGCTCTTCATCATGGAGCAGTTCACAAACCCCGGCACGCTGGCGCTGCGACTCTTCGGCAACATCTTCGCGGGCGACATCCTCATGAATCTCGCGTCGAGCATCATTCCGACGCAGCTGACGCTGTGGTTCGGCTTTGCGTTCGTCGTGTCGATCTTCCTGCAACTCGGGGTGCTGGGATTCAACACCTTCATCGCGGTGATGCAGTCGTTCATCTTCATGGTGCTCACGCTGGCGTACATCAGCCAGAGCATGAGGCCGGCGGGCGAACACTAGTCATACCGGGCGACATCCTGGAAGGGAGGTGAGTGGGTGCATCTGACATCAGCCGCGATCGCGGCGGTGGCCGCAGGTATCGCGTTCGCGGGGGCGGCCATCGGTGCGGGTATCGGCGACGGTCTTCTCTTCAGCCGCATTATCGAGGGCGTTGCGCGTCAGCCCGAGGCCAAGAGCCTTCTGGCGGGCACGGCTTGGATCTACTTCGCACTGGTCGAGGCCATGCCGATCATCGTCCTGGTCTTCGGATTCGTTTTGATGGGACACTCTTGAGCATGTCTTTCGTGGCGGAGACGGCGCGGGCCGACGAGGTTCGCGCCCACTCCTGAAAGGAGTTCGACGTGTCGGCGCTAGGGGTCAATCCCGGAACGATCGTCGCCGAGATCCTCTCCTTCCTCATCTTCTTGTTCCTCATGTACAGGTACGGCTTCCCTCCGATGGAGAAGATCCTTCGCGAGCGGCGCGAGCGCATTGAGCACGCGATCGAGGAAGCCCGGCGCGACCGTGAGGAAGCGCAGAAGCTGAAGGAAGAGTTCGAGGCGCAGATGCAGGGTGCACGCCAGGAGGCGCATGCGCTGATCGACCGCGCCCAGCGCACGGCCGACGTCCAGGCGCAGGAGGCGATTGCGGAAGCACGCCGCGAGGCGGAGCGGCTGATCGCCATGGCGCGCGAGGAGATCGCGGGCGAGAAGCGCGAGGCTCTGCGCCAGATCCGCAAGGAAGTGGCCGAGCTGTCGCTGAGCATTGCGGGACGCGTCCTGGAGAGCGAACTCGACCAGGAGCGCCAGCGCAAGCTTGTGGAGGAATTCCTGAGCACGGCGGAATCAGGATCATGAGCAGCGCGGCGGTCGCGCGCCGCTACGCGCAAGCACTCATCGGCGCCAAGGGCGGCGACGAGGCGGCCGTGCGCAGGTCCTTCTCCGACCTTATGGCGGCGTACCGCGAGAACGATCCCTTGCGGCAGGCCATTGCGAACCCACGGATCGCCACTGCCGACAAGGAGCGCGTGCTCCGCCGCCTGCTACCGGATGCGCCGCCAGTGCTGGAGAGTTTTCTGCGCCTTGTGCTCACGCGCAGGCGGGAGTCCGAGATCGCGGCGATCTACGAGGAATATTGCCGGTTGTCCGACGAGCGCGAAGGGGAAGCCGAGGCCGTGGTCGAGACGACCGTCCCCATCGGCGACGCGGACCTCGAGCGCCTCAGGAAGGTGCTCGAGAAGCGGTTTTCGCGGCGGCTGAGGCTGACACCGCGCGTCGACCCCGCACTGCTTGGCGGCGTGAGGGTGCGCGTCGGAGATCAGCTCCTGGACGACACGGTGCGCTCGCGCCTTACGAGCATCAGACGGATGCTGCTTGCGGACAGTGAATTGGGGGGACAGGCGTGAACCTCAGACCCGAGGAGATCACCTCGGTCCTGAAGCAGGAGATCGAGGGGTTCGAGGCGCGTGCGACGGTCGAGGACGTCGGTACCGTCCTCAATGTGGGCGACGGCATCAGCCGCGTCTACGGGCTGCGCACGGCGATGGCCGGTGAGCTTGTGGAGTTTGAGAGCGGCGTGCGGGGCATGGCCCTGAACCTCGAAGAGGAGAACGTCGGCGTCGTGCTGCTCGGTGACGACACCCTCGTGCGCGAAGGCGAACTCGTGCGCCGCACGGGCCGCATCGTCGAGGTGCCGGTCGGCGACGAGCTCGTCGGTCGCGTCATCGACGCGCTCGGCAACCCGCTCGACGGCAAGGGCGCCATCAACGCGCAGCGCTTCCGCCCCGTGGAGTCGCCGGCGCCTGGCGTCGTCGACCGCCAGCACGTGTCCGAGCCGCTCCAGACAGGGCTTCTCTCCATCGACTCGATGATCCCGATCGGCCGCGGCCAGCGCGAGCTGATCATCGGCGACCGCTCCACCGGCAAGACGGCCGTGGCGGTGGACACGATCCTCAACCAGAAGGGCGAGGACGTCGTCTGCATCTACGTGGCCATCGGCCAGAAGGCGTCGACCGTGGCGAACGTCGTGCGCACCCTCGAAGAGTACGGCGCGATGGACTACACGATCGTCGTCTCCGCGACGGCGGCCGAGCCTGCGCCGCTGCAGTACCTCGCACCCTACGCCGGCTGTGCGATGGGCGAGGACTTCATGTACCGCGGCAAGCACTCCCTCATCATCTATGACGACCTCTCGAAGCACGCCGTCGCGTACCGCGCGATGTCGCTGCTCTTGCGGCGGCCGCCGGGCCGCGAGGCGTACCCTGGCGACGTGTTCTACCTCCACTCGCGCCTTCTCGAGCGCGCCGCGAAGCTCAACAACGAGCTCGGCGGCGGCAGCCTCACAGCGCTGCCGATCATCGAGACGCAGGCCGGAGACGTCTCCGCCTACATTCCGACGAACGTCATCTCGATCACCGACGGCCAGATCTACCTCGAAAGCGATCTCTTCTTCGCCGGCGTTCGACCGGCGGTGAACGCCGGCATCTCGGTCTCGCGCGTCGGCGGCGACGCGCAGATCAAGGCCATGAAGCAGGTCACGGGCCAGCTGCGCCTCGACCTTGCGAGCTTCCGCGAGCTGCAGGCGTTCGCCCAGTTCGGATCGGACCTCGACAAGTCGACGCAGCAGGCGATCTCGCGCGGCCAGCACATGACGGAGCTTCTCAAGCAGCCGCAGTACAAGCCGTACCCCGTCGAGGAGCAGGTTGCCCTGCTCTACGCCGGCACGCACGGCTACATCGACGACGTCGCGCTCGACAGGGTGTCGGCCTTCGCGCAGGGCCTTCTCAGCCACCTGCGCGCCGAAGGCGGACTTTTCAAGACGATCCGCGACGCGAAGCGCCTCACGGATGAGACCGAGGCCGCGCTCAAGGCGGCCGTCGAGGACTTCCGCAAGGTCTTCCAGGGCTAGGAGGGGCAGACATGCCGCAGGGCCTGCGCGACATCCGGCGCCGCATCCGCAGCGTCGAGAATACGCGCAAGATCACCCAGGCGATGAAGATGGTCGCGGCGGCGAAGCTGCGCCGCGCGCAGGAGAGCGCCCAGGCTGCGAGGCCTTACGCCGAGCGGATCGAGGACGCCCTGCGTTCGGTGTCGCAGGACGCCAGCGCCTCGCGCATGCCGCTTCTCAGGCCGCGCTCCGTGCAGAAGGTGGGCTATGTCGTCCTCACGGGCGACCGGGGCCTCTCGGGGCCATTCAACGCGAACATCCTGCGGCGGCTGCAGCAGGAGATCGGCCGGGGCGGCGACATGGTCTTCTTTGCCGTGGGCCGCAAGGGCCGGGACTTTCTGCGCCATCGCGGGCACAGCATCGCGAAGGAGTACATCGGCATCGGCGACTACCCGCGCTACTACCAGGCGCAGGCCCTGGGCGAGGACATCGTGCAGGCGTTCCTTTCCGGTGAGGTGGACGAGGTTCGCCTCGTGTACGGCCAGTTCGTCAGCGTCATGACGCAGCGCCCCATCGTGCAGCAGCTGCTGCCGGTGGAGCGGCCCCAGGGCGGCGGCAGCAGGCAGTACATCTACGAGCCGGATGCACAGGCCGTTCTCGAGGAGCTCGTGCCGCACTACCTCTACGCGCAGCTCTACAGGGCGCTCTTGGAATCCAAGGCCTCCGAGTGGGGTGCGCGCATGACGGCGATGGATTCCGCCACACGCAACAGCGAGGAGCTCATCCGCAACCTGGTGCTGCTTCTCAACCGTCTCCGCCAGGCCGCGATCACCAACGAGATCGCCGAGATCGTCGGCGGCGCGAACGCGCTCCAGTAACCTCCGAAGGGAAGGGAAGGCAAAGTGGCAGTCGGCAAAGTCGTCCGGGTCATCGGTCCGGTCGTGGACGTCGAGTTCCCGGCCGGCGAGCTCCCGAAGCTGTACAATGCCGTGCGCATCGACGCTGAGCCCAAGCAAGGGCAGAAGCTGTCGCTCACGGCCGAGGTCGTCCACCACCTGGGTGACAACCGCGTCTCCTGCATCGCCATGTCCTCTACGGACGGTCTCGTCCGCGACGCCGACGTGACCGACCTCGGGGGCCCGATCTCGGTGCCGGTCGGTCCCGAGACGCTGGGCCGCGTCTTCAACGTTCTGGGCGAGCCGGTCGACAAGATGGGCCCGGTGCAGACGAAGGAGCGCCTGCCGATCCACCGCGACGCACCAGGCATCGACGAGCAGGCGTCCACCACGGAGGTTCTCGAGACAGGCCTCAAGGTCGTCGACCTCCTCGCCCCGTACCCGAAGGGCGGCAAGATCGGCCTCTTCGGCGGCGCAGGCGTCGGCAAGACGGTCCTGATCATGGAGCTCATCCACAATATCGCGACGGAGCACGGCGGCATCTCGGTGTTCGCTGGCGTCGGCGAGCGCACCCGCGAGGGCAACGACCTCTGGAACGAGATGAAGGAGTCCGGCGTCATCTCGAAGACGGCCATGGTCTACGGCCAGATGAACGAACCGCCGGGGGCGCGCATGCGCGTCGGTCTCTCGGGCCTCACGATGGCGGAATACTTCCGCGACGTCGAGAACCGCGACGTGCTGCTGTTCATCGACAACATCTTCCGCTTCATCCAGGCCGGCTCCGAGGTCTCGGCCCTCCTCGGCCGCATGCCGTCCGCCGTGGGCTACCAGCCGGTGCTCGCAACCGACGTCGGCCAGCTGCAGGAGCGTATCACGTCGACGAAGCGCGGCTCCGTCACGTCGATCCAGGCGATCTACGTGCCGGCCGACGACTACACCGACCCCGCTCCGGCCACCACGTTCGCCCACCTTGACGCCACGACCAACCTCGACCGCGCCATCGCGGCCCGCGGACTCTACCCGGCCATGGACCCCCTGGCGTCCACCTCGCGCATCCTGGACCCGCGCATTGTCGGCGAGGAGCACTATCAGGTGGCGCGTGGCGTGCAGGCCGTCCTGCAGCGCTACAAGGAACTGCAGGACATCATCGCGATCCTCGGCATGGACGAGCTCTCCGAGGACGACAAGGTGACCGTGGCGCGTGCGCGCAAGATCCAGAACTTCCTCTCGCAGCCGAACTTCGTCGCGGAGCAGTTCACGAACGTGCCCGGCAAGTACGTGCCGGTCAAGGAGACCGTGCGCGGCTTCAAGGAGATCCTCGAGGGTCGCCACGACGACCTCCCGGAGCAGGCCTTCCGCTACGTCGGCACCATCGACGAGGCGGTCGAGCGGGGAAGGAGCCTGTAATATGGCCAGCACCGTCCCCGTCTCGGTCGTGACGCCGGAGCGGGAGCTCGCGCGCACCGACGCCGAGATGGTCATCGTGCGCGGCGCGGATGGCGACCTCGGCATCCTGCCGCACCACATCCCGCTCGTCACGCCGATCAGGCCGTCGGTGCTCGAGATCCGCACACCGGCAGGGCGTGAGCGGTACGCGGTGACGGGCGGCTTCCTCGAGGTGCGCGGCGATCAGGTGACCATTCTCGCGCGCACCGCGGAACGTCCCGAGGAGATCGACCTCGCCCGTGCCGAGGCCGCGAAGCAGCGTGCGGAGGAGCGCCTCCGGGATCGCGCCGCAGACCTCGATATCGTGCGCGCCGAGCTCTCGCTGCAGCGTGCGCTCGTGCGCCTGCAGGTCGCCGAGGAGGCCAAGAAGACCGCCGTATAGCACTGGCTGATGATGGCAAGGCTCGTTTCCGGGAGGGTCCGGAATGCGCGCCTTGCCATTGCTTATGTCGCTGGTTGGCGTCATCTTGGTGTCGAATGCGGCGCCCACCGGTCGAGGGTCCAGCGCCAGCGCCCTCTGGCCGCTTGCGACGACCCTAGGCGCGCATTCCGGTACCGCGCAGGTCGAAGTCTTTTCGTCATCCACCGTCAAAAGGCGCCCGCCTGTGCGAATTCTTGAAGAGGAGATCTTGCCTGGGGCGACCTGGCACAGCTCCCAACTGGGCAGCGGCGAGGTGTTCAGCGCCGCCCAGGGCTCGCGGTTCGCCCGCATCGCGTACGTGCCCGCCGGCGCCACTGCGACCCTCGTGTGCGCCACGGGCCGCAGGGTATCGGCAGAGGCCATCGGCGACGCGCTCAGGGCGAGCGCGACACCGCCGTGCGGCCCGCGCCAGGAACAGGTGACGGTATTCGCGACGCTCGAGAGACGGCCCTCCGCCGCGGCGGTGCGGCGGGCCCTGGGGCGGGTCGGTGCCGTGCAGCGTGGGCTTGTCCACGGGCCGCAGGGCCTGCTCGCGCTGGCGGAGGTGCCCGGCCGAGATCCCAGCGTGGCGATCGGCGGTGTTGCCATGAACCTTGCGGTGCAGATCACGTACGATAGTGCGCACGGTGCACAGGCCGTCCTTGCGACGCCGACGATCCCAGGATCGGAACCTTGAATGGCTGCCGTCGCGCCAGAAGGAGCCAAGAGGCATGAGCGATCGTGACATGGAAGTCCGCCAGATCGGGCAATTGCCGGAGATCGTCGTGCGTGGCGGGCACCCGCTGCGGGGCGACGTCGAGATCGAGGCGTCGAAGAACGCCACCTTGCCCGTGATGGCAGCCGCTCTCCTGACGGAAGAATCGGTCACGTTGCCGGACATCCCCTGGCTGCACGACGTCGATACCCTTCGCCGCGTCCTGGTGTCGCTTGGCGTCTCGGCCGAGCGGGACGGACGCAGCCTGACGATCGAAGCGCGGGACATCGATCCGTTCGGGGCGCCTGAGCACCTGGTACGGCGCATGCGGGCCTCGTTCCTGATCGCGGGCCCCCTTCTCGCGCGCTTCGGCGTCGCGCGCGTGCCGCTGCCGGGGGGCTGCGCCATCGGTTCCCGCCCGATCGACCTGCACCTCAAGGGCCTGCAGGCACTGGGTGCGGACGTCGAGTCCGGCAGCGGCTACATAGAATTTCGCGCGCCGCGTCTTCACGGCGCGACCATCTACCTTGACTTCCCCAGCGTCGGGGCCACGGAGAACCTCCTGATGGCGGCATCGCTCGCCGACGGCTGGACGGTGATCGAGAACGCGGCGCAGGAGCCCGAGGTGGTAGACCTCGCGAACTTCCTCAATGCCATCGGCGGCGAGGTGCGCGGCGCCGGCACCCCGGAGTTGCGCATCCACGGGCGGCAGCGCATGCACGGCGCAAGCTACCAGGTGATCCCGGACCGCATCGAGGCGGGAACCTACCTCATCGCCGGTGCCGCGAGCGGCGGCGACGTGACGGTAGGGCCCATCGTCTCGGAGCACCTGCGGCCCTTGCTCGCGAAGCTGCGGGAGGCCGGCGCCATCATTGAGGACACGAAGGACTACGTGCGCATCACCGCGTCGGAGCCGCTGCAGGCGATCGACGTGAAGACGATGCCGCACCCGGGCTTTCCCACCGACCTCCAGGCGCCGCTGATGGCCGCCTTGGTGTGCGCCCGCGGCACGTCGGTGATCACCGAGACCGTCTTCGAGAACCGCTACATGCATGTGCCGGAGCTGCGCCGCATGGGTGCGGACATCAAGATCGAGGGGCGTACGGCCCTTGTCACCGGCACGCCGCGCATCACCGGTGCCAGCCTCCGCGCGTCCGACCTGCGCGCGGCCGCAGCGCTTGTGATCGCCGCTCTCGGCGCGGACGGCACGTCGGAGCTCAGCGAAGCCTACCACCTGGACCGCGGCTACTACCAGCTCGAGGAGAAGCTCGGTTCCCTCGGCGCGGACATCGAGCGCTGCCGCTGTTCGGAGGAACCTTAAGAGCAGATCCTTCGCCAGTGCGCCAGGGGCCACCGCCCCTGGCGCACTGGCGCTCTGGGCTTCTCATGCGGCTGCTCTGTTGTGGCAGGAGAGCGGATCACCTCCGTCGAGGCGAAAGAGGGCGAAGCCGATGAGGGACCCGAGGTTCGCACGCAGGCTGCCTGCCCTCGCTGCGCTGGCGGCCTCTGCGCTGACCGCAGCACCCTTCCCCCAGGCGGCCGCGGTAACGCCGCGCGTTGCAGGCTTCGTCGTGTTCTGGGTCGACGGTACCTCCGCACGCACCTTGCAGAGGGACTACCTGGGCTGCGCCGTGACCTATTTCGATACCGCCCTGCTTGTGAAGCCCGATCGGGTGGTCAACCAGATCCCGGCCTGGGTGGCGGGCTTCGTCCGGCGTCACCACAACTGGAGCCAGATCTGCGTCGCGAACGATCCGGGGCCCGACTTCGACGGTGCGATGCTGCACAAGCTCCTGACGAGTCCCGCCGACGAACAGCAGGTGATCTCCTAGTTCGTGCGTCTCGTGCAGGCACTCGTTCGACGGCATCAACATCGACTTCGAGAACGGCGGGCCATCGGACCAACGTTCACCACCCTCGGGTGGTGAGTGCGGGATTTCCGCGCGGACTGGAATGTTAAGGAAAAGCAAGGAGAACGGCCGTGCGCTGTAGAAGCAGCGCGGCATAGGCGAAGATTGGCAGCGACTGCTCAGCGCGACGGAAGGCAGGGTGGAGTACTACGTGGGCCTCGGCGTCGTCGTGCGGGAGTTCTTGCAACGGATGCAGTTCGTCGAAACGCTGAACGAGATGCTGCCCTGGGATGTAGGGCAGTGCGCGGTGAGCCCCGGCCAGCGTATCCTGGCGCTGGTGATGGCGCTCGTCGACGATCGCTGGGCACTTTATCGGATGCCCGAGGTGTACGAGGATCGGGACGTGGAATTGCTGCTGGGGGCGGGCGTGCGGGCCGACCAGCTCAATGACAATGCAGCGGCAGCCGGCGAGCTACATCATTCGCTCTGCCGCGGACTCTTGCTGAGGCTGTCAAGCCATGCCGTCACAGGGTTCACGCCGGATTGGATGTCCTGCACGGTAATCGGTAGCTTGATCCGGGGGTAAAGAGCCGGGGAGTTAGCCTGTTCCAGTCCATTCGCGTCTAACGTAAGGTCCGCGGCGACGACGGTGAGGTGTGTGTTTGGAACCGTCCAGGTCTGCGGGTTGAGGGTCGGCTGTGGCGGGCCTCCGGTCGGCTGACCAACAGCAGTGGCCAAGTCGTTCGTCTGAAGAACGTCGGCCAGGAGTACTGCGGAACTCTCAGTGGACCAGTTCATCAGTACATAGACCTTGCCTCGGTACACATCTGGCGATCGCGGATGCAGTATCGTGTAGTAGCCACCACCGTGGGAACCTATTGTGTAGACGCCACGTGGCCCCGGCGTGGGTAGATACGCTAGGAACGTATTGACTACCGTAGCAATTCCTCCGGGATTTCCTTGCTCGTCGATCACTACATTTCGAATACCGCTGGTCTCCACCTCCGTGAAGAACTGGCGGATTCCGTTACGGAGAGCCCGCGACGGAGTACACTGTGTGAGCCAGAAAAACCCGTAGTCATGTTTGACGTTGACCCGCCATGAGAAGAACGGTTTGCCCGATGACCAGACTCCCGCCGGCAAGAGAAAGCGCCTCTCGAACTTGTCCGCAGCTATCTGGCTCGCGGGAGTGACCGCAAGCTTGGTAGGGATAAGCTTCAAGCGGACAGCATAGATCTCTCCCCCCGGTCGGCGCATCTCCAAGTTTACGTAGCCTCCCGGGGAGACTACGCCTAGCATCCGAAGGAAATTGGCGTACGCAAGAGCCTTGCCGGCGAAATACTTCTGAAGATAGGTGTTCCCTGACGTGATCTCAGGCAGCATCGTGGTTATGCTCGCTACCGTCCGATTGCCGATCCTGACGACTTCATCGCCTAGCCTCATGCCCTTGGGCGATCGCGGCACAGGGATGGCCACGAGACCGTCAGACGCCCAGTAGAACTCTACAGGGATCCCTAGGGTGGGCGGTGGCGCAATGATGTCTGCGTGCTGATCGTGGAACCACGCTGCCAGTTCACGGGCCAGCATGAGGAGCTTCCATCCAGGAACGGTGTGGTCGGCTTGAGCCTCGATCCTCTGGGCGAAGCGCTCGTAGTCTAGTTGTTTAGTCGGGCTCCACACCTGGGGTTGATTATCCTCGAAGGTTGTCGCGATGAAACTTAGTGCCTGCTGCTGCGCCGTCGGTCCGGCACCGGCAAGAGCTGTGCCCGCCGTTAGGGCCCATGACCCACCCGTGAGTCCCACGGCACACGCGGCGATAGCGATTCCGCTCATCAAGGACTTCATGCTTCACCTCTACGGAAAGGTCCGACCACGAAGCGTGACAGTATCCTGCGTGTCGTTGCAGGACATCACCTCGAACCGCTCGGCCCGGTAGGCGGGCCGCGGCTCTGTTTGGCGGTCACTTCTTGGATCGGGTAGCCGTCGAACGTCCAGTGGAACAGGTGAGCCGCGAAGTGGTTCCAGTAATCGATTTAGGCGAGCCCTCATGTCCTCTTCGAAGCGGGAGTCTTCTCGCTTCCGCCTCCTCTGCCACTACCAATTGCGGCTCAAGTCACCTCTCGGCGACAATGAGAGCCTACACTCTACGAAGGCGCACTCATCCAGCTCTGAGAGGCCGCTCTCAAGGCCCTCCCTGCTCCCCCCGAGTTCTGAGGAACGCAGTTTCCAAATGGCGTCTCGGACCTTCGCGGATGGGAATTGCATCCAATAGAAGTAGCCGACTCGCTGGCGTACTACTCGCATGTTCGGCCGGGGTCGTCGCGACGCGCGAAATGCTCTATACGTGTTCGTTGTGCAACTGCTGAATGGGACCTACTGGCATCTATATCACGAGCAGTTTGACTCTGTAATCGCAAACGGGAGTATCTGACACACCCCAAGCGGACATTCATTGCGGCAGAGCCTATGCAGGGCCTGACCGGAGGCCTGTTGCGACGGCGCTGATGGCCTTCGACTACGGCACCGCCATGGACATCGTGCTCGTGATCGGACAAATCACGAGCCTCGGCAGCCTAGTCGCCGATATCCTCTACGCCTTCATAGACCCCCGCATCTGCTTCAACTAGCGTAGGGGCGCACGCAGGTGATGTCGCACAGACGGGCATGGTCGCGGAGGGTAGAACGCTTGCCTACGCCAAGCCGACCAGGGCAGGGCGTGCAGGCTCTTCGCATCAATGAGGGAACGCGTACCTCTCCATGATCGTGCGCATCTCGCGGAACGCCGCCGGGTCGTCGGGCTCGTGGTGGTTCTGGCCGTCGGCGGCAGGAGGGCGGACGCCTGCGAGCGAGCCCGTGGAGGCGGCGTTGAGGTACAGCGTGCGCGCCTTGAGGCGCTCGCGGATGCGTGCCACCTCCTGCAAGTCGCGCGTGAACGCGGCGGCCGCCGGTGCCGTGCCGGCACCGCTCGTGACGTCGATCGCGTGCTCGAGCGTGCCTGCACGTACGATCGAGAGGAACGGTCCGAAGATCTCCTCGCGGGCGAGGGGCGTATCGCTGTACACGTCGTCGACGACGACAGGGCCGGTGAAGTGTCCGGGGCCGCGTGCGTCCCCATGGCGCAGCACCATGCCGTAGCTCGCCGCCTCGTGGGCGAACGTGCGCACCTTCTGCAGCGCCGCGGCGCTGATCATGGGACCGTAGCGGTGGCCAGAGGCCGCGTCGCCGCGGTCCTCGCAGAATTGGTCCACTTCGGCGAGCAGGCGGTCGACGAACTCGTCGTGGATCTCGTCCACGAGCACGAGATGGGCGGTCGAGGTGCACTTCTGCCCCTGGAAGGCGAACGCGGAGCGCACGACCTCCTGCGCCGCCCAGTCGAGATCGGCGCTGGCTGTGACGAGCGTGGCCGCCTTGCCGTCTGTGCGCGCGACCACGTGGCGTGCCTGTTCCTGATCGGGCTGCCAGAGGGCGGCCTGCGACTGCACGGCCGCTCCGCCGCGGCGCGAGCCGACGAACGCCACGAAGCGGGTCAGGGTATGGCTCACGAGTGCTTCGCGCAACGTGTCGCCATGACCCACGACGATGTTGAGAACGCCGGGCGGCAGGCCGGCGGCGCGGAAGGCCCGCAAGGCTTCGATCGCGGTGATCGGCGCGACGCGGCTCGGCTTCAGCACGAGCGTGTTGCCCGCACCGATTGCGGCTGCCGCGATGCCGACCGGAAGGGCGACGGGAAAGCTGAACGGCGTCAAGGCGACGCCGACACCGAGCGGCCGGTCGTTTTCCTCGACGACGAAGTCGGCCTGGAGCGAAGCCCAGCGCACAGGCTTGACGCCCGTGAGCTGTTCTGCGACCCAGCCGAGGTGCCGGATCGTCTCGACCATCTCGCCGTCCGCCTCGGTGAAGCTCTTGCCGGTCTCGAAGGCCATCCAGGCGACCAGTTCCGCGCGACGGCGGCGGAGTTCGTCCGCGACGCGCAGCAGCAGCGTGGCGCGCTCCTCCGGCGGCACCCGCGCCCAGGCGGGGGCCATGGCCGCGGCGGCGCGGACGGCCTGATCCGCATGAGCGGCGTCTCCCAGCGACACTTCCCCGACGACGGAGTCCGGATGCGCCGGGTCATGCGAGACGAGAATGTCGCGGGCCACATCCTCGCGCTCACCGATGATCAGCGGATAGCGCCGACCGAGTCGGCCGCGGACGAGTTCGACGGCCGCCTGCAGTTCGGATGTGGCATCGGGCAGGGTGAGATCCAGTGGAGCGAGGTCATGATAGGACAATGGCGAGCTGCCCCCCTGTGGCAACAGGCTGCATGCGCCGGGCCACGCGTACACTTCACTGCGCGGCAGCGTAGCAGTCAAGGCGCAAAGGGACGCAATTCGACGGCCAGGCGTCCTACGGGGTCAGGCGTCCTTGGCCGGCAGCAGGAAGTCCCGCAGCGCCGCGCGGCGCAGGTTACTCGGCTGAAAGCCGATCGCATAGTGGTGCAGGTTCTGCAGTTCCACGAGCAGGCTTCCCTGGATGGTGGCGTGCGCCTCGAGACAGGTCGTCCTGTCGAAGACGGGGGGCAGTCCCTTGGTGACGGGTGCAGCCGCCCTGAGAATGAGCGCAGGACGTGCGATCTTTTCCTGGCTCAGGCGCAAGGTGGGCAGCTGCGCGTTGGTCAGGAGCTCCTCGCGAATGTGCCTCGGATCGATGCGCGAGCGCACCCGGCCGCTCGGCAGCGTCTGCAGGTCCAGGCGCAGGAACGCCTCGACGTAGCCGTTCCAGGGCTGCAGGTGCGGCGCGGCGTGGAAGGCCTCGGCGTAGCGCTCGACGTCCTCGTACTCCGTCTCGAGGCGCCGCAGCGACGGCCCGATCGCCTCCAGGTTGGCCGGCGGCACGTCGCCTGCCCCGTCGATGAGCACGAGACGCGCGACGAGGTCCGGGCGCTCCGCCGTCAGGTAGAGTGCGACGAGCGCTCCGAGCGAGTGCCCGATGAGGTGCACGGGGCCCTGCAGGGCATCGATCGCCGCCGCTGCGTCCCCTGAGTGCTCCGGAATGGCCGCCCCATGGGCTGGTGAGCCGCTCAGCCCTCGACCGCGAAAGTCGAGGGCGTAGAGGTGCAGGCCATCGCGCAGGTCGTCGGCCACCGCGTCCAGCGAGCGCGCGTTCGCAGTGATGCCGTGCAGCAGCAGCGCCGGCTCGCCCCGGCCGCCGAGGTCGTGCAGAGCGAGCGGCAGGCCGTCGGGAGCCTTGATCATGCGCACGCGGTCAGCGTCCCGGCTCATCCCTTATCCCCACACCTTCCTCTGCGTTGGTCCCGGCGAGGTATCCGCGCCGGAGCTCCTCCTTGGCCACCTTGCCCGCCGTCGTCAAGGGAAGGGCGGGCAGGACGATGAGCTGCTTCGGCAGCTTGTAGCGCGCGAGGCGCGCACCGAGGAAGGCCATGAGGTCAGCCTGCGACGTGCCTGTGCCCTCGCGCAGCTGCACCCACGCCACCCCGACCTCTCCCCAGTGCGGGTGGGGCACCCCGGCGACGGCGGCGAGCGCCACGGCGGGATGCGCGTACAGCGCGTTCTCCACTTCGATCGGGTAGACGTTCTCGCCGCCCGAGATGTACATCTCCTTCTTGCGGCCGACGATGCGCACGAAGCCCTGCGCGTCCTGCGTGGCGAGGTCGCCTGTGTGGCAGAAGCCGTCGGCGTCAAAGACGGCCGCGGTCTCCTCCGGCCGGCCCTCGTAGCCGTCGGCCACCGTCGGGCCGCGCAGCCAGAGCTCGCCGGGCTCGCCCGCCGGCATCGCTTCACCCTGATCGCCGACAATCCGGACCTCGAGGTGGTAGACGGGCACCCCTACCGAACCCGGGTGGGCGTGCGCCTCCTCGAGGGCGAGGGCGAAGCAGTTCGGTCCCACTTCCGTCAGGCCGTAGCCCTGCTTGAAGCGGACGCCGAGGGCCCCGAAGCGATCCTCCACCCAGGGAGGGCAGGCCGCCCCGCCGGAGATGGCGAAGCGCACGCTCGCCATCTCCCCAGGGTCGAGCCCCTCCTCGATCAGGCTCTGGAACATGGTCGGTACGAGGAAGAGCACGCTCACGCCGTGGTCGCGGATCGCCCGGCGGGCGAGCGCGGGGCTGAAGCTCTCGGCGATGAGGCTTTGGCCGCCCGCGTGGTAGAGCGGCGAGAGCAGCACATGGTAGCCGCCCGTGTGATAGAACGGCGTGAAGACGGGGGCGCAGTCCTGTGCGGAGAGCTCCCAGCTCGTCACCGTGTTCACGGCGTTCCAGAACATCTGCCGGTGCGTGACGCGCACGCCCTTGGCAATGCCGGTGGTGCCACCGGTGAAGAGCAGCATGGCGACGTCGCCTTCCTCGGCTGGCTGCGGCCGGGCAGGGACGGCCTGGGCGAGTGCGCGCTCGTAGGCTTCGCCTGCCGGCCCCAGCGCGACGGCCTTGAGGTGCTTCCGGGCCGCGAGGCTCGCGGCGGTCTGCGCAAATTCCGGTCCATAGAACAGCTGCCGCACCCTGGCCGCCTCGACGAGCGGCAGCAGCTCCTGCAGCGGCAGGCGCCAGTTGAGGGGCACGAGCGTCACGCCGCCGTATCCGGCGAGGAGGAACAGGTCGACGTGCGCCATGCCGTTCTTCGCCAAAATGGCGACGCGGTCGCCGCGCCTTGCGCCGAGATGCTGGACCAGTCCGAAGAGGTGCGCGACGCGCCTCAGCATCGCAAGGTAGTCGTAGCCGCGGTCGCGATCGAGGTCGTAGATGGCGGTCCTGGCGGGACTGAGGCGCGCGCGGGCCGAGGCCCAGTCGCAGTTCACACCCTGCACCTCCTTGGCAAGGTCAGGCCATGCCCCAGCGCATCACGGCGGCATCCCAGGCGTAGCCGATGCCTGCCGACACCCAGACGAGCGCCTTGCCGTCCTCGAGCTTGCCATCGCGCAAGGCGAGCTCCGTCGAGATGATCTGGTCGATCTGGCCGATGTGGCCGTACTCCTCGAGGTAGATCGACTGATCCTCCCGCAACCCGAGTTCCCGCAGCACGCCGAGGTGCGCGCTGCGCTTCATGTGCAGGAGGGCCAGATAACCGATGTCCTGCCGCCGAAGACCGCTGCGGCGCAAGGCCTCGTCGACCACCTCGAGGAAGTTGCGCATCGACCGCTCCTCGAGGCGCTGCTTCATGCCCTGCGGGTCCGGCACGTCGAGGTACGGCAGCGGCCAGTCGCCGAGCGGACTGAGCGAGCCGCCGCGTGGTGCGATGACATCGCGGCTGAAGCTGCCGTCGGTGCGGATGGCGACGCCCAGGATCGGATTGCTGCCGCCCCGGCGCACCAGCGCGGCGCCGCCCCCGGCCGCCAGGTTGTACATGAAGCGCACGCGCGGGTTGCGGTAGTCGATCAGGTCCACGTTGCGGTAGCCGCCGGCGATCAGCACGGTGTCGACGCCCGGGTCGGAGCGGATCAGGCTCTCGGCGAGCTTGAGCGCCAGAACCCCTGTGCCGCAGCGCTGCGCCAGGTCGAAGGCCCAGGCGCGCTTCGCGCCGATCTCGTCCTGCAGCGCGATGCCCGTCGTCCACACGGGGTACTCTTTGTACTCCTCGGTGATCGAGATGATGACGTCGATGTCGAGCGGATCGACGCCCTGTTCTCGCAGGAGCCGCTCGGCGGCCAGGAGAGCCATCCGGTGCGGCTGGTCCTCTTGGGACGGCTGCACCTTGCGTACGATGCCGAGCTTCTCGCTGACGACCTTCTCGGGCAGTCCCGTGGCGGCGGCGATCTCCCTTGCCGCCATGCGACCTTCGGGCAGGTAGCTCGCCACGGCCACCAGCCCCGCCACTGGCGTCATGACCCGTGTCCTTGGGGTTCCGGGGTGCGCAGCCCGCCGAGGATGAAGCGCATGAGGTCCTCGGTGACATCCGCCGGTACGGTGCCGGGGTCCTGCCAGAGCACATAGCGCATCCCGACGAAGTCCGCGATGCCCATGAGCGCGTAGCTCAAGGCCTCCGCATCCAGGCCGCGGAACTCGCCTTGCGCCATGGCGGCCTCGAGCCCCCTGCGGTACCCGCGTGCCAGGGTCCGGTAGTAGGCACGGAAGGCCTCCTCGTCGACGAACTCCGCCTGGCGCACGATGCGGTAGAGCATCGGGTGCCTTGCGACGAAGGCGAAGAACGCCTTGAATCCTGCCCGCTCCACGTCCTCGCGGGTCTTGAGCCCCGCGATGGCGACGCCGAGGCTGTGGCGCAAGGACTTGGCGAGGTGGTCCACAAGCGCGATGAAGATATCGCGCTTTTGTCCGAAGTAGAGGTAGAACGTTCCCTGGCCGACACCGGCCGCCACGACGATCTGCGTCACCGAGGCCTCGTGGAAGCCCATGCTGCCGAAGATGGTCTCCGCGGCGTCGAGGAGCTTCTGGCGCGTCTCGCGCCCGCGGTCGGTCTGTGGTAGGGGGCGTGCCCCCGCTTCCCGTGTCAAGCTTGGCCCCCCTTGTTCTGGTCGGCGGCCGGCGCCGGCCCCCCTTGCAGTATGGCGACCCGCTGGCGCCAAGGCCAGAGGCCCCTGGTGTGCAGGCCGCCCAGCCCCAGCGGCAGGAAGCGCACCACCAGGACGTAGACGACCCCGAGCCAGAGACTCCAGTGGGCGGTGGTGGCGGTAAGGGAGTTCTCGAGCAGGTAGAGGCCGATGCCTGCCACCGCGGGGCCCCAGATCGAGTCCGCACCTCCGATCACGACCATGAGCAGAACGGTGAAGCTCGTCTGGCTGCCCATGGCGTCAGGGAAGGCCATGCCCTGATAGGCGAGGTAGAGGCCGCCGGCCAGAGCGGCGAGGGCGGAGGACGCAGAGAGCGTGATGGCCTTGACGAGCACCTCGCTGTGGCCGAACAGCGCTGCGCGCGTCGGATTGTCGCGCACGGCATGCACGATGCGGCCGGCGCGACGCCGGCTCACGGCCCGCAGCGAGAGGACGACGATCACCAGGAGCGCCGCGGGCAGCGCGTAGAGGATGTTCGGCGACAGGAGGTAGGGACTCAGGAGGATGCCGGTGAGACCGTTGGTCCCGCCCGTGAGCGACGTCGCGTTCTGGACGAGGAGGTAGGCGAACTCCGCGACCGCGAAGGTGATCATCGCGAAGTAGGCACCGCGCAGGCGCAGGCTGACGAGGTGCACGACGAAGGCCAGCGGTATCGTGGCGAGTGCCACGACCATCAGCGCGAGCATCGTGTCCCAGTGCGTCCCTTGGACGAGCAGCGCGACGCCGTAGATGCCGACACCGAACCAGAGCGCGTGGCCGAACGAGATCTCGCCGGTCCAGCCCAGGACGAGGTCGTAGGAGACGGCGAAGATGCCCCAGATCACACCGCCCGTCACGAGGTTGACGAGGTAGGGGCTCCCGCCCAGCCAGGGCCAGAAGACGAACAGGAGGCTCAGGAGCAGGAGGACGGGCACCAAGACGCCTCTACGCCGCATGGGTGTCGCGCCTCCCCGGCGCCTGGCCGAGCAGGCCCTGCGGCCGCAGGACCAGCACCACGATCATGGCGAGAACGTTGACGGTGAGGGCGAGATTCGGCGCGTAGAAGCCGACGAGTGCCTCCGCGAGGCCGATCACGAGACTGGCCACAAGTGTGCCGCCCACCGACCCGAGCCCGCCAATCACCACGACGATGAAGGTGAGCAGGAGAGTGTCGGCTCCTGCGCCAGGGTAGACGCCGCCGAACGGGCCGTAGAGGGCTCCGGCGAGACCGGCGAGCACGCCGCCGAGGGCGTAGACGAGGCTGCGCAGCGGCATCACGCGAATGCCCGAGAGCTCTGCGAGCGTCTGGCTCTCGACGCCGGCGCGCACCCTGAGGCCGAGCGACGTTCCCCTGAGCAGGATGAGGAGGAGTCCGTAGATCAAGAGCCCCGAGCCGATCAGCACGATACGGTAGACAGGGAACGGCAGCCCGCCGATCGGCACCGTGGCCGCCAGGATGCCGCGCATGGGCTCCTGCTGGATCTGCGGGCCGAAGACCCAGTTCACGGCTTCGGAGAGGATGAGCATGACGCCGAGGGTCGTCAGCAGCTGACCTCCCGGATTGCGATAGAGGGGACGCAGCAGCACATACTCGACGATCAGGGCCACGACTCCAGCCAGCACTCCCGCGCCCACGGCCGCGAGGAGGAAGCCGCTGTGGTGCCCGAGCAGGTACCATGAGGCGTAGAGGCCCAGCAGGAAGTAGCCCGCGCTTGCGAAGTTGAGGACGCCCATGATGCCGAAGACCAGCGAGAGACCGGCCGAGAGGACGAAGTAGAACGCTGCGAGGGAGATGCCTGCGAGGACGACGTTCTCGATCATGCCGGGTCGCCCTCCCTGCTGCCGAAACTCATGGCCTGTGCGAAGAACGGGCTTTGGCGCAGGTCAGCGATCTGCCCGCGGTCGACGGTCGCCCCGCGCTGCATCAGCACGTAGCGGTCCGCGACAGCCTGTGCGAACCGCAGGTTCTGCTCGACGAGCAGGATGCCGCAGGTTGCGCGCATCTCGCGGATCGCCTGCCCAAGCCTGCGCAGCACGGCAGGGGCGAGGCCGAGCGAGGGCTCGTCGATGAGCAGCCAGCGGCTGCCGGACAGCGCGGCCCTGGCCAAGGCGAGGATCTTGCGCTCCCCCCCGGAGAGCAGTGCCGCCCGCCTCTGCCAGAGGGGGCGAAGTTCCGGGAACGCGCCCAGCACCTGCTCCGGCTGGCCGCGCCCGGACAGCCGGAGGTTTTCGAGCACGGTCATCTCCTGGAAGACCCCTCCGTCCTCCGGGACGAGGTAGAGCCCGGTCCTTGCCCGCTGCCACGTGGGGAGGGTGCCAAGGCTCATGCCCTCGAGCGTCACCTGCCCGGACGAGAGGTCCGTCAGGCCCATGATCGTCCGCAGGGTCGTCGTCTTGCCGGCACCGTTGCGTCCCAGCAGTGCCAGCACCTCGCCGCGCTGCAGCGCGAGATCGACCGCGTGCAGCACAGGGGCGCCCTGCAGCCTTGCCTGGACGCCTTTGAGCTCGAGCGTCAAGCGTCCTGCGCCTCCTCCTCGCCGAGGTAGGCGAGGCGTACGGAGGGGGAGGCGGCCACGTCACGTGGCGCCCCCTCCGCGATCACCTTGCCGAAGTCGAGCACGGTCAGGCGGTCAGCCAGGTCCACGACCCATTCGAGGTCGTGCTCGACCAGGAGTAGCGTCCTGCCTTGGCGCAAGGCCAGCTGCATCAGCCGGCCGAGGTCCTGCCGCTCCTCCTCGGTGAGACCGGCGGCCGGCTCGTCGAGCAATAGCACGGAGGCATTCGCCGCCAGTGCGCATGCGAGTTCCACTTTGCGTGCCACGCCGTGCGGCAGGGTCCGGGGCAGATGGTCGAGCCACGCCCCGAGCGCGAACGCATCGATCCAGGTTCCAACCATCTGGCTAGGGTCTACCAGGCGCAGGTGCTCGCGCACCGACAAGGTGGCGAACAGCTGCGTACGCTGGAAGACCCGGCCAAGGCCGGCGCGCGCGCGGCGGGCGGCGCTCCAGCGGGTGATGTCGTGCCCCTCGAGGAGGATCGTGCCCTTCGAAGGCAGCACGAGCCCGGTGAGCAGGTTGAACAGGGTGGTCTTGCCGGCGCCGTTCGGTCCGATCAGCCCGTGGATCGTGCCGCGCTCGAGGCGGAGGTCCACGCCGTCGACTGCCACGACGCCGCGGAAGTGACGGGAGACGCCTCTCGCCTCGAGCACCGACTGCGAGGTCATCGCTTGGGCAGTGGCGGAGCGCTCTCCTGTGCCGGGACGGTCTCGATCAGCGTCGGCGCGGCGTAGCCGATGCCCTGGTTCCAGACGAGCTTCACGACGTACATGGGCTGGATCGCCTGGTGGTCCTGCGGGCGGATGTAGATCTGACCCTTGGGTCCGTCGATCGTCATGCCCGAAAGCGCCTTGGTGATTGCCTGGGCGTTCGTGCTCTTGGCCTTCGCGAGGGCCTGCACGATCGCCTGGCCGGCGGCGAACGAGGTACCTGCGAACAGGTCCGGCGGGTTGCTGTAGAGGTCTTCGTAATGGCTGGTGAGGTAGGTGTTGGCTGCGTTGTGGGGGATCGTGTAGTAGTAGTCCGTCACGCCGATGAAGCCGTTGTCGGCCTTGCCGAGCGCCATCAGGCCGTTATAGCCGCCGATCGCGCCGATGACGTTCATCTTCGTGTAAAGACCGGCCTGCTCCATTTGCTGGAAGAGCGTCATGGCGCCGACACCGGCCCAGGTGACCACGAGTTCCTTGGGCATGGGCTTCATGCTGAGAATGTGGTCGATGTAGCTCGTGAAGTCGGTCGTCGTGATGGGGGCGTAGGTGACGCCCTTGTTCGTGGCGCCCGCGGAGCTGAGCGCTGCGGCCCAGTCCTTGACGCTTGAGGTGCCGAAGACGTAGTTCGGCGCGAACTGGTAGAATGTCACGCCCTTCGCCCCGCCGTGCGAGTTGAGGTAGGACGCGTAGGCCTTGGCGTACATGTAGGTGTTCACGGCGGTGCGGAAGACGTAGGGGTTCAGGTAGGTCGTCGTAAGGTCGTCGTCCGCCGCGGGGTCGACGATGAGCGGCACCTTGTACTCTCCCGCCAGCTGCTCCATCGGAATCGCGACGGCACTGTCGGCGGGCCCCTGAACCATGGCGACGTGGTTGCTGAGGATCAGGTTCTTCATGGCCTGTTCACCGGTGGCAGGGTCGCTGGCGTCATCGCGGACGATCAGATTGATCCTGTGCCCGTCGACCATGTCGGTACCGTGGGTCGCGTAGGCAATGCCGAGCTTGAGGCCGCGCAGCTCCTGCTGGCCGTAGTCGGCCAAGGCACCGGAGACCGAGGTCACGACACCGATGTTGATCGGTGCGGCCGCCAGTGCCGGCAGAGCCAGCGCGGAGCCGAATGTGCTGGTCAGGAGGCCCACAAGGACGATCGGGACAGCAGACCGGAGGATGCGCGCAGCGTGCAAACTGGACCCTCCTCTCGACTCGGAACCTGATGCATGATTCAGGTGTCATATACCACTATAGTGCGATGTCTTGCTCTGTCAACATCCGCGTGCAACGTGCCAGATCGTCTTGTCAGGAGCCGGGTCGGCACAGCCGCGGACCGCGCGCAGAGCCGCCGAGAAGCGCACAGGGGCGCACGGCCGGCCGGCCGCGCGCCCCTGTGCGCTTGCTCCTCAGCGCCCCGTGAACTTCGCCTCGCGCTTCTCGAGGAAGGCCGCCACGCCTTCCTTGCGGTCCTCGGTCTCGAACACGAGCTGCCACATCGCCGTCTCGTACTTGAGCCCGTCCTCCAGCGGCATGTCGTGACCGCGCAAGATGGCCTGCTTGGCCAAGGCCACGGCCTTGCGCGCCCGACCGCCGATGCGCTCTCCGAGTGCCACGGCGCGGTCGAGCAGGGCAGACTGCGGCAGCACTTCGTTGACGAGCCCGATGCGCAGCGCCGTTTGCGCGTCGATCATCTCTCCGCTCAGGATCATTTGCCTGGCCCAACCGGGTCCGACCAGGCGCTGCAGGCGCTGCGTCCCGCCCCAGCCTGGGATGATGCCAAGATTGATCTCCGGCTGGCCGAAGCGAGCGTTCTCGGATGCGAGCCTGATGTCGCAGCTCAAGGAGAGTTCCACGCCGCCGCCGAGGCAGAACCCGTTCACGGCGACAATCGAAGGCTTGGGCGAGGTTTCGATGCGTCGGAACAGGGCGAGGGTGCGCTCGGCGAAGCTCCCCGCCGTCCAGATGTCGAGATGGGGAAACTGACTGATGTCCGCCCCCGCCACGAATGCGCGCTCGCCGGCGCCCGTCAGCACGACGGCGCCGATCGCGTCATCGTGCTCGATCGCGTCGAGTGCCTGCTCAAGTTCGTGCAAGGTCTCCTGATTGAGGGCGTTGAGCGATTCGGGCCTGTTGAACGTCAAGACTGCCACCGATCCGCGCCGCTCCTGCAATAGAGCCAACCTCGCCATCCTCCTCATCTACACCGAGCCGGATGCGCCGAAGTCAATATAGCAGATCAAGGTGTAAGGCTTGCCTGCGTTTGCCTCGCAGCGCGTCGGTGAAGACTAGGGCAGAAGGGAGGTGGGCGCCCGGATCGTCGGGCGCAGGCCTTGGACTTGACCGATCGTCTCCGCAACGCTTATCGCGCCATCGGCCGGCTGCAGCGCAGAGCTGTTGCCGCCGTCCGCCGCGAGCCCCTGATCTGGAGCGCCGCGGTCCTTGTCGCGCTGATCGCGGTCGTCACGGTTCTTTCGAACGGGCAGGCGGGACCTGTGTCGCCGCCGCTCAGCCCGTCGGGTCAGCTTGAGCAGGCGCGCATGTTGTCCTCCGTCCGGAAGTCGGCTGTCGCGCAGGCCCTCGCGAACCAGGCGGCTCAGACGCATGCTGCGCCACCTGCCCCCCGAACCTCCGTGGGCGCGCCAGCCACTCCGGCGCTGGCCACCACCCTGCCGGCCACCGCGGTCTGGCCGCTGCATGGACGCGTCGCCATGGGGTACGGCTGGGTCTTCGACCCCACCGGAGGCTACTGGTTCTATCACACGGGCTGGGAGATCGAGGCAAAGTCCGGCTCGGCGGTGCGCGCCGCGCTGCCGGGCAGCGTAGAGGCCGTGGAGCGGGAAGCCTCGGGTGGCTTCACGGTGGTTGTGCGTTCACCGCAGAACGTGATCGCGACCTACACAGGCCTCGCTTCGACGCAGATCGCGGTCGGGAGCCCGGTCGGGCAGGGAGAGACGATCGGTTCCCTTCAGGCAGCGAGCGGCGGCAACATCGGGCGCCTGGGCTTCTCCATCAAGCGCGCGGGACAGCCCGTAAATCCTGCCACCATGCTGCCGAAGACCACGGCAGGCGCATCGCGGCAGGGCTGACCGCATAAGTATGGCGCGAATGTTGCCGAGGAAGGGGCCGGATGCGGTGAAGGACCACATCTGGAAGCGGGCGCTTGACGACGCCCGCTTACCTGCAAGGCAAGCCGCGTGAAAGCTGGCAATGGCATCAACCAAACAGCACCCGAACACAGATGTTTCGGGTGCTGTCTTCACGGCGGGCAACTGCGTGCCCGCGCCGCATTCGGGGGAGCGCCGGCAAGTGGCCGGCGGCCGCGCAATCGGTGCCATCTTGGCGGCTGGTTTCGCCGTGTGCCGTTCGCCAGGGGGAGCTTTGGCTGAGCGGTGCGTGCGCTGAAGCCGCGCGTGAGCCCGACGCCCTCGATGCGATGATGCCGCGGTCGTATGCGCCCGAGGTGCGCGGTGCGTCTACCGATGCCTGCGACCGAGTGTCCGGGTCCGCGCCCGTCGTCGGACAGGAGATGTCAGACGACAACGGTGCAGACGATCGGCGCAGGCCAACGGGACGCCTCCCGATAAACGCCATCCTCAACGCGTGGGGATGGTCCGCGGCCTATGTTCATGATGCGCAACGGGCTGCTCGGCTCGATAGTGCCGAATGGTCCCGTCGACGCGGGGCCGATGGTACCGCGACGGCCAACGCAAGGATGAGGGCACGTCCACATAGACTGTCCCGGTCCACTGGATAGGAGGGATCCAGATGGAGATCCGGGTGGATGTGTCCGAGCGTGAATGGCAGCAGGCATGGCAAACGCTGCTGGAGCAGCTGCGGCGCCAGGGGAAGCTCAGATGAGCCGCTGCTTCGCGATCTATGCGCGGGTGTCGACGGAGGAGCAGGCCCAGCATGGCACCTCGCTTGAAGGACAGGCGGAGATGTGCCGCAGGCTTGCCGAAAAGCTTGGCGCGACAGAGATCCGCGCGTTCGTCGACGCGGGGATCTCGGGAACCGACATCTCGCGGCCGGGTCTGCAGGCCCTGCTCGCCGCGGCCAGTGCACACGAGATCGCAGGTGTCGCCTGCCTCGATCCTGACCGCCTGGCGCGCAACCTCAGCCACCAGCTCATCATCACGGACCAGCTCGAAGGCATCGGCGTCGAATTGCATTTCGTACAGTTCGAACGCCGACCCACGCCCGACGGCAGGCTGCTCTACGCCATCCGCGGCGCGATCGCGGAGTTCGAGGCACACAAGATCCGCGAGCGGACGCGCCAGGGCAAGCAGCAGCGCCTGCGCGAAGGCAAGGCGGTGACGGGGACACAGATCCTCGGCTACGTGTACGACCGTCGGCGCAAGGGATTCCTGGTGGACGTGGCCGAGGCGGCCATCGTGCGCGCGATCTTCGCGATGGCACCTCGGATGTCGACGCAGGCCGTCGCCGACGCGCTCAACGCCGCGGGCCTGCATGCCAAGGGCGGCGGAGCGTTTTCGCAGTCTGCGGTCTATGGCATCCTGCGCAACCCCACCTACCTTGGCGAGATGGCGCAACTGCGCGGACAGGGCAGCATCGCCATGCCCCCTCTCGTGAGCCATGAGACGTTCGCCACTGCGGGTGCAGCGCTCACGGCGCGGCGCAGGCGCCCCGAGGGCCATGGGCGCACGTACCTGCTGAGCGGCGTGGCGCGCTGCGCCCTCTGCGGACGCAGGGTCACCGGCAGCGGAGGCAGCCGCCCCTATTACGCATGCGCGGGCAAGCGGGGGAGGCCGCCGTGTCCCGCGCCGTACTATCCGGCGGAGGCTCTGGAAGCGGCCGTCTGGGCCCGCGTGGTGGCGGCGCTCGAAGTCGCGGCCAGGCATGATGCACCGGAGGTGGAGGCTTGGTCGGAAGGTGCCATCGCAAGGGACCGGCGGCGGCTTGAAGCGCGACGTCTGCGGCTCGTGCAGTCGGGAGCCGCAGGCCGCCTGTCGCCGGAGGATCTCGCCCTGGCCCTCGACCAGCTCGACGGCAGGCTGGCGGCGCTCGATCTCGAGCCTTCCCGCCACGCATGCCGCGAAGACGGCGCAGCCGCGCGAGAGTACCTGCGACAGGCGGGTCCCCATGGGCGACGCGAGGTCCTCCGCGGCCTCGGCGTCACGGTCCTGATTGGCCCCGCAGCGGTGGAGATCCGCCTCGAAACGCCGACGTCCGGCTACGCCGGCGCGTCTGGCAAGTAAGCGTGCGGTGGAGGTCGCGGACTACATCCTCGCGACGCAGGACACGGTACGGGATACCGCGCATCGGTTCGGAGTCTCCAAGAGCACGGTTCACAAGGATGTCACGGAGCGCCTGCCGCGCATCAACCCGCAGCTCGCGCGGCAGGTGAAGACCGTGCTCGAGCACAACAAGGCCGAGCGTCACATCCGCGGTGGCGAGGCGACGCGCCGCAAGTTCCTCGAACGCACGCTCTAGTGTCTGAACCCCTGGGGATAGTGCAGGACCTTCGAGCTTGCCGCACGAATTGCCATTGAATCTCGGACGGCATGGTTGGAGGACGCCTGCATGGAAATCGCGGTCGATCTGGGGACGGCCAACGTCCTTGTGGCTGTGCGCGGCAAGGGCATCGTCCTGCGCGAGCCTTCCGTCGTGGCTGTGGAGAGGGACTCGGGGCGACTCGTGGCGATCGGCGACAAGGCCCGCCAGATGCTCGGCAGGACGCCTGGCTCGATCGTCGCGTCAAGACCCCTGCGCGATGGCGTGATCGCCGACTACGATATCACCGAGGCCATGCTGCGCTACTTCATCGCGCGCGTGACACCCGGCAGGAGCATGACGCGGCCGCGCGTCATGGTCTGCATCCCGACGGGTGCCACGGGCGCGGAGCGGCGCGCGGTGCGCGAGGCGGCGCAGAGTGCCGGCGCCGGCAAGGTCGAGCTGATCGAGGAGCCATTGGCGGCGGCACTCGGCGTCGGTCTGGACATCACGAAGGCCAACGGGCACATGGTGGTCGACATCGGCGGAGGCACGACGGACGTCGCGGTGCTGACACTCGGCGGAATGGCTGCGAGCGACTCGGTGCGCGTGGGCGGAGACGCGATGGACGCCGCGATCGCACACGAACTGCGCTCGGCCTACAGCCTCGCGATCGGCGAGCGCACGGCGGAGGAGGTCAAGATCCAGGTGGGGTCCGTGCACCCGGACGGACGGGCCGCGACGATCGACATCCGCGGACGGGACCTCCTCACCGGCATGCCGCGCACGCTCAGCCTGACGTCCGCCGACGTGCGGCCCATCCTGATGGAACCGGCCCACCAGATCGTCGACTCCGTGCGGCGGGTGCTGGAGGACACCCCTCCGGAGCTTCTCGCCGACATCCTCGACCGCGGCGTCTGGCTGACCGGAGGCGGTTCGCTCCTGCACGGCATGCCGGAACTCATCTCGCGCGAGACGGGGCTGCCGGCCCAGCGCGCAGACGACCCGATGACGTCGGTGGCGCTCGGCACTGCCCGCGCATTGGAGCTCGAGCTGGTTGGACGCCACATCGTCGTGTTCAAGCGCGTGATCTGACCACCGCGGTTCCGTCTACGGCGGCCCGCGACGGCAGCCAAGAGCGATAGGAGGCTCCGATGGACGTACTTGCCCTCTTGCCGCATCGCTACCCATTTCTGATGGTGGACAAGATCGTGGAGATCGTGCCGCGCGAGAGCGCGGTCGCCATCAAGTACCTGTCGCACGGTGAGCCGGTGTTCCAGGGGCACTTTCCCGGCATGCCCATCTTCCCCGGGGTGCTGCAGCTCGAGTGCATGGCACAGACTGCCGGTCTTTGCTTCGGAGAGGAGATCGGGAACCGCGTAGGTGTCCTGGCAAGCATCGAGAGAGCCCGCTTCCACCGCCCCGCGCGTCCAGGCGACCAGTTGCGCATCGAGGCGAAGATCGTCGCCCAGCGGCGCGGGTTCGCCAAGGCGGAGGGCAGGATCCTTTGCGAAGACCAGATCGTGGCCCAGGCCACGATCGCGTTCGCCATGGTTGCCCGCAGCGACTTCGAGACCCCCGGCCACGGCGCCCCAGCCGGGGACTGACGCGTCGGCTGTTGTCGTTGACGGGCATTGAGACGCTGTGCTAGCATGATCCTCGCCAAAAAATCGAACATGCTCATCGCGAGTGGTGGAGGGGCTGGCCCGATGAAACCCGGCAACCGGGCGTTTGCCACGGTGCCAAACCCTGCAGCACTGCTGAGGGATGAGAGAACGCAGCCGGACTCTCGCAGTCCGGCTATTGTTTGTGCCGATGGAGAGGAGGATCCTGCTTGCACAGCCTGTTTACGTCGGAGTCCGTCACCGAGGGTCACCCCGACAAGGTGGCCGACCAGATCTCCGATGCGATTCTCGACGCGATCCTTGCCAAGGACCCGGACGCCCGGGTCGCGGCCGAAACGCTGGTCACCACCGGCCTCGTGCTCGTCGCGGGCGAGATCACGACGTCCTGCTACGCCGACCTGCCCAGCATCATCCGCTCCACAGTGCGCGACATCGGCTACACGCGCGCGAAGTTCGGCTTCGACGCGGACACCTGTGCCGTGCTGACGTCGATCGACGAGCAGTCCCCCGATATTGCACAGGGCGTCGACAAGGCCCTCGAGACGCGGGACGGCACCGCCGAGCAGGACCAGGGCGCGGGCGATCAGGGCATGATGTTCGGATATGCATGTGACGAGACGCCGGAACTGATGCCGCTTCCGATCAGCCTGGCGCACGCCCTGTCCCGCCGGCTCGCGGAAGTGCGCAGGAGCGGTGCGCTCGGCTTCCTGCGACCGGACGGCAAGACGCAAGTCACCATCCGCTACGAGGACGATCGCCCGGTCCACGTGGATACGGTCGTCGTATCGAGCCAGCACGCCGATGACGTCTCGAACGAGACGCTGGAGGCCGCGATCCGCGCCGAGGTGATCGATGCGGTCGTCCCTGCCGCATTGCGCGACGGCGCGACGCGCTACCTCGTGAACCCGAGCGGCCGGTTCGTCTATGGCGGTCCCGCGGCCGACTCGGGCCTGACCGGGCGCAAGATCATCGTCGACACCTACGGTGGCATGGCCCGTCATGGCGGCGGTGCGTTCTCCGGCAAGGACCCGTCCAAGGTGGACCGGTCCGCGAGTTACGCCGCGAGGTGGGTGGCCAAGCACGTCGTGGCGGCTGGACTGGCGCGACGCTGCGAAATCCAGCTGAGCTACGCGATCGGGGTCGCGCATCCGCTCGCTGTGCGCGTGGACACCTTCGGCACCGGCCGGCTGGCCGACCAGGAGATTGCGGCCGCCGTCCAGGACGTCTTCGACCTCAGGCCGGCCGCGATCATCCGCGCCCTCGACCTCAGACGGCCGATCTACCGCCAGGTGGCTGCGTACGGTCACTTCGGGCGACCCGACCTCGACCTTCCCTGGGAGCACCTGACAAAGGTTGCCGAACTCCAGGCCCGCGTGCACCTGCAGTCCAACCGCTGACGCTCACCGCCGTTGCCGCCCCACCATAGGGTAGAGGGCGGCAAAGGGGGCGGTGGCGGTGATCTGGCTCTGGCTGGCGATCGGCGTACTTATCGTGTTCTGGATCGTCTGGCCGTCTGAACGGCGCCGCCTGCCGGTGCTTCTCCTCGTGCGAAACCGCGCCGAGGAGATCGAAGGTGTGTTGCGGCAGATCCTCGCCACGGGCTGTGAAGTGCACGTCCTGGTGCGCGATTCGGGTGACGAGAGCTGGGCGATCGTGCATAGGCTCGCCGGGGAGTACGCGGCCGTCGTCGCCATCCGGGGCGACATCGACGAGGGCCTCGACGATTCGGGACTTGGGGCCGCAGTGCTGATTCGCCTCGACGATGGCCGCCCCGTGCGGGCAGTGCTGCAGCAGGCGGGCTTCTGACGGCCACGAAGGAAGCCTGCGGCCGGCCGCGACCCAAAGCTCGGCAGGCTGCCCTGGAGTTCCAGTGCGTCTCATGGCAAAATATGCTTAGGAGCCATTGCAATGCGCTCGAAGGGGGCATGCGATCGGCCGGGGGCAGTCCGTCAGCCCCGCGCCGCACGGTCTGGACGTCGGACATGCCCCTGGACAGCAGCCGAGCCTTCTGGGACCGCCGAGCGACCTCGAAGCCGGATGGAGGACGTTTCGAGCTTCCCCGTTATGGAGTGAGGGCCATTGAGGCGAGAGCATGGCTACGCCTGGGTCGTCGGCATCGCCGGCTGGCTCTTGCTGCTTGCCGCCCTGGCGCTTCATCCTCCGTCTGCGCCGCTCGCGATCGCGGCCTTCGCAGCGTACGGCGTCCTGGCCGAGATCTGGCCGGCGAACCTGCGCGCGGGCACCGTGTCGATCGAGGCCGCCTTCCTGATTCCTGCAGCCATTCTTACAGGCTATGTGGGAGCCGCCATCGCCCTGGCGACCAGCGTCTTCGTCGCGTCCATCCTCAAGCGGCGCCCTGTCAGGGTCTGGTTCCTGAACGGCGGCCAGTATGCGATCGCCGTGATCGTGGCGGGGTACGTGAGCCGGATGCTGTTCGGACAGATGTTCGACCACGCCCAGCTCCACGTCGCGGCCCTGATCGTCTTCTTCCTGATCTTCCTCATACTCAACCACCTTCTGATCGACAGCTACTTCCTGCTCGCCCACTTCGACTGGCAATCCGCCGTGCTGGACGGGCTGGGGCTCGACCTGCTCGCGTCGGTGGTCACGCTGCCCCTTGGCATGGGCGTCGTGGTCGCATTCCACGACTACGCGTGGGTGGGCGTCTTCGGGATCGCGACGCCAATGGTTCTGGTGGGGTACGCCCTGCATCTGCAGACGGACCTGCGCCAGCGCAACCGCAACCTCGAGCTCTTGCACGCGTTCTATCAGCAGTTCGCGGCGGCGGGCGACGCCGAGGCCATCCTCAGCACCTTGCGGGACCGCCTCGCCCTCGTCTTCCAGAATTCGCTGGTGTACGCCGGGCTCATGGATGCTCGCGGCAACCTGCAGACGCTGCCGGGCAGCGACTTCGCGCCTAGCCAGGAGGCCGCTGAGCGGGCCGGCGAAGCTCGACGCGAGATCGTGCTGGGTGCCTCCGACGCATCCACGCTCCTTGCGCCTGGGGCGAGCGGCGGCATCCTGTTGCCGGTGGTGACCTCCGAGGAACTTTGCGGCCTGGTAGCGTTCGCCTGGCCGTACGAACTGATGGTCGGTGAAGAGGACATGCACCTGTTCACCGCCGCGCGACAGCTCGCGACGATCGCGTGCGAGAAGGATGCCCTGCTGCGCGAGACGGAACGCCTCGCGGCGACAGACCCGCGGCTGCCCGGCCTGTACAACTATCGCTACCTGATCGCGCGCCTCGAGGAGGGACTGGCCCGCAACAGGCGGGAGGGCACGCGGCTGGCGCTGGTCTATCTCGACCTCGACGGCTTCAAGCAGTACAACGACCGGCTGGGCCATCTGGCGGGCGACGAGGTGCTGCGCGAGTTCGCGAACCTCCTCAGCGTGCGGACGCGCCAAGGCGACGTCGCCGCGCGCTACGCGGGCGACGAGTTCGTGCTGCTGCTCGCCGACGCCGACCGGGGCCGCGCCGAGGAAGTGGCAGAGCGGCTGCGCGCGGAAGTGGAAGGACACAGCTTTTTGACCGCGTTCGAGGTGGGTGCTGTCGAACTCGGTCTGACGTTCAGCTACGGCATCGCCTGCGATGAGGGCGGCGCCTATGACCCGCGCGCGCTGATCGACGCGGCGGACCGCGCGATGTACCAGGACAAGCGGCAGAGAAAGCTCTCACGGTAAACTGCCTGCGTCCCTCTGGCGGACGCGCGCGAGCCGAGCCTCGGGCGCCACCTGCAGGACGCGGCACGCAGACGAAGGAGCGTCCCCGCGGTGCCGCGGCGGCACCCCGCCGACCCGCGGGCGTCTCGGCAACCGCGTCTGCGTCGCCTGCCAACGACCGCCGTGCCCCGCACCACGCGCACCATTGACGCAATGGCAACTGTCGGATATGCTGGATGCACATTCCCTGGCCCGGGGAGGGTACCCCTTTGGAGGACAAGGTCATCAAGTGCCGGGACTGCGGTGCGGAGTTCCTATTCTCGGTCGGCGAGCAGGAGTTCTTTTCGGAGAAGGGGTTCCAGCATGAACCGACGCGTTGCAGGGACTGCCGCTCGAAGAAGCGGCAGGAGGTGGGCGGAGCCCGCGAGCTGCATACCGTCATCTGCGCGTCCTGCGGTGCTGAGACGCAGGTACCCTTCAAGCCTCGTCTCGACCGACCGGTGTACTGCCGCGAGTGTTTCGAGCGCGAGCGCGCCCAGGTCTGATTTTCATCTTCCGGATGCGCGAATCCGCGGCATGATGTGCGACGCCCGCCCCCGACAGGGGCGGGCGTCATGCATGAGCGGGCCGGTCGGCGCAACGGCATCGCGAGGATCGTGGGGCCAGTACGCATGCCATGCCAGGTGTCCCGGCGCGTGAGAGCGCGACAGACGACCGCAGATGACAGTCGTGGGAGCAGGTCGTTCCTCGGGGCTTGTTAGGGCCGGATTCCGAGACCGACACCGTCGCGTCGGCAGGAGCAGGCCACAGTGGATACTGTCGCGAGTAGCGGTATGCAGACTTGCATGAAGAGCCTGTGGAACAGTCCACATAGCCGGAGGCGCGAAATAGCCTATGGAGGCCTATCCACAGAGTTATCCACAGTTTGCACAGGTTGCGGGGTGCTTCACGAAGCTCTAACAATTCTGCATCCCCAACTCCAAGGTCGAGCCGGGATGGCGGCGTGCGACGCGCTTGTCCGTTGGGGATACGCCGCATACTATGCGATGAACCGATGCCTCCTCACGCCGCGCTGTCGGACTAGGCAGGAGCGGCAGGGGGCGGAGGGGAACCTCTCTCTACGTTCCCCTGGAGGTGACCGGGATGGAAGTCGTCGTTCGCGGACGCGACATCGATCTCACCGCAGCCCTCAAGAACCACGTGACGCGGAAGGTGCGCAAGCTCGACAGGTTCCTGTCGGGCGCTGGTCAGGCGCAGGTTCGCTTGGCCGTGGAGCGCGGCCGGCACATCGCGGAGGTGACGATCCCCGTCGGCGGGTTCATCCTGCGCGGCGAGGTGCGTGGTGACGATATGTACGCATCGATCGACCAGGCTGTGCAGAAGCTGGAGCGCCAGGCCAAGCGCCTCAACGAGAGGCTCCACCGCCACGTGGGAAGCGCGGAGACCGCTGCGGCCGGCGACGGTACCGTCGCCCAGGACCCTGCGCAGCCCGAGGACGACCTACAGGCTGAGGAAGGAACGCTTGTGCGCATGAAGACGTTCCCGCGCAAGCCGATGTCGACGGACGAGGCGATCCTGCAGATGAACCTCGTCAGCCACGACTTCTTCGCCTTCACGAACGCGGAGACGAATCTGATCAACGTCGTCTACCGGCGGGCCGATGGGAACTACGGCCTGCTGGAACCGGAACGCTGATCGCCCGCCCGAACGTGGCAGGCCGGAACGGCCACCAGGGCCGCTCCGGCCTGCCATTCCCGCGTCGCGCCTGCATGCGCGGCCGTTCGAGTCGATCCGCGATTGCGGCAGGGTCACAGGCGATGCTAAACTAACCGATAGCGCCCTTTGCGGGAGCGATGTTCTGCGTTTGCTGCGTAGGGAGGTTCCGAGGGTGCTCAAGCTGGTACAGAACGTGCTGACCGGCAATTTCAACGAGCGCGAGATCCGTCGTGCGCGGCAGCTCACGGAGCGGATCAACGCACTTGGCCCTGACATCGGGAAGTTGAGCGACGACGATCTGCGCGCGCGCACGGACGAGTTACGGCAGCGCATTGCGCAGGGCGAGGATCTCGATAGCCTGCTCGTGGACGCGTTTGCCACCGCGCGCGAGGCGGCCGAGCGCGCGATCGGGCAGCGCCCGTACGACGTGCAGCTGATCGGTGGCATCGTGCTGCACGAAGGAAACATCGCGGAGATGAAGACCGGTGAAGGCAAGACCTTGGCCGCGGTCTTGCCTGCTTACCTCAACGCCCTCTCGGGCAAGGGCGTGCACATCGTCACGGTGAACGACTATCTGGCCCGGCGCGACAGCGAGTGGATGGGCCAGATCTACCGCTTCCTCGGGCTCTCGGTCGGCCTGATCGTGCACGATCTCGACCAGGCGCAACGCAAGGAGGCCTACGCCGCCGACATCACCTATGGCACGAACAACGAGTTCGGCTTCGACTACCTGCGCGACAACATGGTCGGGACGGTCGAAGAGATGGTGCAGCGCGGCTTCAACTACGGCATCGTCGACGAGGTCGACTCCATCCTCATCGACGAGGCGAGGACGCCGCTCATCATCTCGGGCCCCGGCACGCAGTCGAACGAGCTCTACTACCGTTTCGCGGACGTTGTCCGCCGCCTGGAGCCGGAGCGCGACTACGTTCTCGACGAGAAGGCGAACACCGTTGCCCCGACCGAGGAGGGTGTCGAGCGCGTCGAGCGCCTGCTCGGCGTCGACAACCTGTACGCCTCGGCCGACACCGACCTGTCGCACTACCTGATGCAGGCCCTGCGCGCCAAGGCGCTGATGAAGCTCGACAAGGATTACATCGTCAAGGACGACGAGGTGATCATCGTCGACGAGTTCACCGGCCGCATGATGTTCGGCCGGCGGTACTCGGACGGGCTGCACCAGGCCATCGAGGCCAAGGAAGCCGTCAAGATCCAGGAGGAGAACCAGACTCTCGCGACGATCACCTTCCAGAACTACTTCCGCATGTACGCGAAGCTCGCCGGCATGACGGGCACCGCCGCCACCGAGGAGGAGGAGTTCCGCAAGATCTACCACCTCGATGTGGTGGTCGTGCCGACGCACAAGCCGATGATCCGCCAGGACCTGCCGGACCTGGTCTACAAGACGGAGGAGGGCAAGTTCAAGGCGGTCGTCGCCGACATCGTGCAGCGCCACTCGACCGGCCAGCCGGTGCTCGTGGGCACGATCTCGATCGAGAAGTCCGAGATGCTCTCGCGCCTGCTCGAAAAGCGCGGCATCCCGCACCAGGTCCTGAACGCCAAGCATCACGAGCGCGAGGCGCAGATCGTGGCTCAGGCGGGCCAGATGGGCATGGTGACGATCGCGACGAACATGGCGGGACGCGGTACCGACATCGTGCTGGGCGAAGGCGTCGCGGCCGTGGGCGGCCTGCACATCCTCGGCACGGAGCGGCATGAGTCCCGCCGCATCGACAACCAGCTGCGAGGCCGCTCGGGCCGTCAGGGCGACGCGGGGTCGTCGCAGTTCTACATCTCGCTCGAGGACGACCTGATGCGCATCTTCGGCTCGGACCGCATGCAGAGCCTGATGGGCCGTCTGGGCATGGACGACGAGCAGCCCATCGAGAGTCCCATGCTCACGCGTGCCATCGAGAATGCCCAGCGCAAGGTGGAGAGCCGCAACTTCGACCTGCGCAAGCATGTCCTCGAATACGACGACGTCATGAACCTGCAGCGGCATGTGATCTACCGCGAGCGGCGCCGGATCCTCGAAGGCGAGGAGCTGCGCGAGCAGGTGCTGGAGTTCCTGGACAAGTCGGTGGACAGCGTCGTCGCGCGCTTCTGCACCGATGGCGTGCATCCCGACGAGTGGAACAGGGCTGGTCTCGTGCAGTTCGCGGAGCAGATCTTCCTCGACCCCGGCCAGCTCGACCCGCAAGAGCTCGAAGGGCAGTCCAAGGACATGATCCGCACGGTCGTCCTCGACGAGGCGCACAAGAGCTACGAGCGGCGAGAGGCCTTGGTGGGGACCGAGGTGATGCGCCAGCTCGAGCGGATGTTCCTGCTGCACAGCCTCGACGAGAAGTGGGTGATGCATCTCGACGCGATGGACGACCTGCGCGAGGGCATCAACCTGCGCGCGTACGGCCAGCGCGACCCGCTGGTCGAGTACAAGCGCGAGGCCTACGAGATGTTCCAGGACATGACGGAGGCGATCCAGGATGACGCCGTGCGCATGATCTGCAAGGTGCAGATCGTGCAGGAGGCGCCGCCGCCGCCGCCACCGCCGCCGATCTTCCTGCCCACCGCACTGCTGGCGGCCGGCGGCGGCGAGGAGACGCGCACGCCGCATCACAGCGGCAAGACCATCGGACGCAACGACCCGTGCCCTTGCGGGTCGGGCAAGAAGTACAAGCACTGCCACGGCAGGAACGCTTCATAGACGGAGGCATTACGTGCACGACGAACTGACAGGACTTCACGACCGCATCCTCGCGCTCAGGGGGTCTCTTTGACTCGGAGCGCCGCAGGCAGGAGATCGCACGCCTGACGCGGGAGATGGAGGCGCCCGACCTCTGGCAGGACCAGCGCCGCGCCCAGGAAGTAGGGCGCAGGCTGAAGCAGCTGCAGGGACCGCTCGAGACCGTGGAGCGCCTGGACCGCGAAGTGCGGGATCTCCTGGTCCTGGACGAGCTCGCGGCATCTGAAGAGGACCAGGCGACGGCCGACGAGGTGCGCCGTGACTTCGCGCGTCTTGACGGCGAAGTGGGACAGCTCGAACTGAGGGAACTCCTGCGCGGCAAGTACGACAGCCTGGACGCCATCGTGACGCTGCACGCCGGTGCCGGAGGCACCGAAGCGCAGGACTGGGTCCAGATGCTCTGGCGCATGTATCAGCGCTGGGCGGAGTCGCGCGGCTTCGGGGTCGAGGTGCTCGACCTCCTGCCCGGCGAGGAGGCCGGCGTGAAGAGTGTGGCCTTCGAGGTGCGCGGAGATTACGCCTACGGCTACCTGCGTGCGGAGAAGGGGGTGCACCGCCTGGTGCGCATCTCTCCTTTCGACGCCAGCGGCCGCCGCCACACGTCGTTCGCCTCGGCCGACGTGCTGCCGGCGCTCTCCGACGACGACCAGTCGATCCAGATCAACCCCGAAGACCTCAAGGTGGACACGTACCGGTCGAGCGGTGCGGGCGGCCAGCACGTCAACAAGACGGAGTCCGCCGTGCGCATCACGCACATGCCGACGGGCATCGTCGTCGCCTGCCAGACCGAGCGTTCGCAGCACTCGAACCGCGAGACGGCCATGCATATGCTGCGTGCACGCCTGCTGGAGCTCAAGGAGGAGCAGGAGCGCCAGGAGGTGGCCGACCTGCGCGGCGAGCAGGGACAGATCGCGTGGGGCAACCAGATCCGCAGTTACGTGTTCCAGCCGTACACGCTCGTCAAGGACCATCGCACCGGCTTCGAGGTGGGCAACGCCCTCGGCGTGATGGATGGAGACATCGACGTCTTCATCGAAGCCTACCTGCGCCAGCAGGCCCAGCGCGCGGTCTAGAGAGGCCAGGATTCGCGGTAGGCTTGTCGAAGTGGCCTCATGAGACTGGAAGAAAGGGTCGCCTACGGCGCCCCGGGAGGTCTGCTTATGCGCCGTATGCCTCTACTCGCGCTCGCGGCAGTCGTCATGCTCGCGGTCGGGTTCTGGTTCGGACAGGCCGCGGCGCAGTCGGGCGCGGCACCAGGCTCGACGCAGGACCCTCTGGCATCGGTCAGCTATGTGACGCAGGCGATTTCGTCGGCCCTGAGCGGCCAGGTTCCATCGCTTGTGAGCCAGGGGATCCAGTCCGCACTGCCTGGCGTCGTGACGCCGCTGGTGCAGTCTACCGTGCAAACCGACCTGCAGGCTGCGCTGAAGGCCTTGCCGACGGGGGGGAGCCAGACGGTTGAGGTCGTCTCGGTGCCTCCCGGCGACGAACTCGTGGCCCAGCAGGGCACGGAGTTCGTCCTGCGCGGCGGGACGGCTGTCGTCCGTCTCGCGCCGACGTCCGGAGGCGGGTTTGCGGACCTCACGTCCGGCCAGAACCTCGGCCAAGGCGCCAGCGTTCCGCAGAACCAGCTGCTGCTCGCGGCGCGCACCGACGGACGCGGCATCGTGCCGCTAGGATCGGCCCGACTCCTCGTGCTCGTTCTCGGCCAGTACACCTTGGAGCCTGCGCAATAGGGGTGGGGAGCAGCGATGCCGAAGATTCGGGACATCCTTGGCACTGCGCTCGGGACCCTGATCACCGCGGCAGGGCTCAATTTCTTCCTGATTCCGAACCGCATGAACGACGGCGGCCTCACCGGCCTTGCCGTCGTCCTGCATTATCTGCTCGGCTGGCCGGTCGGCCTGCTCGTATTCGTCCTCAACGTGCCTCTCCTCATGGCCGTCACCTACTTCATCGGCGTGCCGTTCGTCGCCAGGACCCTGATAGGCGTCACCCTGCTCTCCTTCTGGCTCTGGTTCCTGCCGAGTCACGCCGTGACCCAAGACCTGCTGCTCGCCGCACTCTACGGCGGCGTGCTGTCGGGCACCGGTCTCGGCATCGTGTTCCGCGTCGGTGGATCGACGGGCGGTACGGATCTCGTCGCGCGCCTGCTGCGTCACTTCACCAATCTCAGCATGGGGTCGGGCCTGCTCGGCACCGATTTTTTCGTCATCGCCCTGACGGCGGTATTTTTCGGACTGCGCCTCGGCATGTACTCCGCGGTCGCCCTGTTCGTGGGCACGCGGGTCGTCGATCTGATCCAGGAGGGCCTGGACTTCCGCAAGGCCGTGCTGGTGATCTCGGAGGCGAGCGGCGGCATCAAGCAGCAGGTCTTCGATCGGCTCGGCCGCGGCGTGACCGAGCTGCAGGGACGCGGCGGCTATACGCAGGTGGAGCGGCCCGTGCTGCTCATCGTGGTCTCGCGGAGCGAGGTCCAGGAGATCAAGGACATCGTCTACCACCAGGATCCCGACGCGTTCCTGATCATCTCCACCGTGCACGAGGTGCTTGGTGAAGGATTCAAGGAACTCGAGGCGCGGCGCCGGCCCGGCATACGTCGCGCAAACTGACAACTTTCCCAGGTGTCAAGAAATGCCGGCCCCCATTCGGCAGGAGTCGACCCCACGCAGTCGAAGAGCGAGAGTGTACAGGCTGTCTGGGTAGGTGCTCTTGCTGATGATTAGCCTTCGCAAGGTGACAAAGGTTTTTCCCAATGGCGTCACCGCACTGCAAGACGTCGAGTTGGAAATCGGCAAGGGTGAGTTCGTCTTTCTGGTCGGCCCAAGTGGCGCCGGCAAGACCACCCTGCTGAGGCTCCTGTTCCGCGAAGAGGTTTCGACGAGCGGCTCCGTGATCGTGAACGGACACGACGTGGGGCGCATGCGGCCGCGGCAGATACCTTATCTGCGTCGGCAGATCGGCGTCGTGTTCCAGGACTTTCGCCTGCTCCCCCAGCGCAACGTGGCGGAGAACATCGCGTTCGCCCTGCGCGTGATCGAGGTGCATCCGCGTGAGATCAAGCGGCGCGTCGCGCAGGTGCTGGATCTCGTCGGTCTGTCGGACCGCGGCCTCGCGCTGCCTGCGCAGCTCTCGGGCGGCGAGCAGCAGCGGGTCGCACTCGCGCGGGCCATGGTCAGCCGTCCCGTGATGCTGCTGGCGGACGAGCCTACCGGCAACCTCGACCCGCAAAACGCCCAGGACATGATGCGGATCATGCTTGAGATCAACCGGCTCGGCACGACCGTCGTGATGGCGACGCACGCCGCTCACCTCGTCGATCGCGCGCGCCAGCGGGTGGTCGCGATGGGGGACGGTGTGATCCAGCGCGACGAACTCGCGGCCGCCTACCACGTGGAGGTGAACCGATGAGGTTGCGCACCTGGGCGTTCTGCCTCAATGAGGCCAATCAGAACCTGATGCGCAATCCCGTGCTCGCCATAGCCTCCGTCACGACGACCGCCGTCTCCCTGCTCGTGCTCGGCGTCTTCCTGCTGCTCAGCGTGAACGTCAACGCGATCGCCAACTCGGTGGAGAGTCAGGTAGCCGTTCGGGCCTTCTTCGCGCAGAGCGTGCCCCAGAGCCAGGAGCTCCAGGAGCTCCAGACGGTGCGCGGCTGGCAGGAGGTACGTATCGCAACGCTGGTGACCAAGGCGCAGGCCCTCGCCCAGCTGAAGAAGGAGTTCGGCGACCAGGCCCGGGTGCTCGACAGCCTCGGCAGCGCCAATCCGCTCGAGGACTCGCTGTCGGTCACGGCGCGGCAGCCGCAGGAGGTCAAGGGGTTGGCCGCTCGCCTGTCGCACCTGGGCGGCATCGTGCACACGACGTACCAGAGCGCGGTCGTCTCGCGGCTCTTCGCGCTGATCGACGGCGTGCGCGTCGTGGGACTCGTCATCGGCATCCTGCTGCTGATCGGATCCCTTCTGGTGATTACGAACGCCATCCGGCTCGGCATGGCGGCACGTCGCAGGGAGATCGCCATCATGCGCCTCGTCGGCGCGACGGAGTCGCTCGTGCATTGGCCGTTCATCCTTGAGGGACTGATCCTCGGCGGCATCGGCGCGATCGTTGCGTCCGGCCTGGCTTTCTGGAGCTATGTCGCCGCCTACCGCAGCGCAGTGCACTCGCTGCCCTTCCTGCCGCTGGTCACCCCGAGTCCCTTGGCGCGCGACATCGCGCTCCTCCTGCTGGTGCTCGGCATCCTGCTGGGCGCCATAGGCTTCCGCATCTCGGTCAGGAGGCTCGCGCGCATATGAGGTTTCGCCAGGTCACGGCGGCGTTGGCCATGGCCGCGCTCGGTCTTGCGGCCGGCGCCTACACCTTGGCCCTGCCGGCGCACGCCCTGACGCTGCAGGAGGCGCAGGCCGAGCTCAAGGCGATCCAGCAGCGTCTCGCGAGCGACCGCGCCTTGCTTGCGACGACCCAGAGCTCGCTCGCGCAGAAGCAGGCGACCATCGCGTCGATGCACCAGAGCCTCGACCGCACCACGGCCCAGCTCAACCAGGCCCTCGACTGGGAGGCCACCCTGACGCGCCGCCTGGGTCACAAGCGGCAGGAGATCGCCACGACCGAGCGGCAGCTCGGCCACGACCGGTCCACCCTCGCCGGGGCGCTGGTGGCCATCGAGCAGGAGGGCCCCGGAGGCTACCTGAACGTCGTGTTCGGCGCCCAGTCCTTCAGCGACTTCGAGACCCGCATCGGACTCCTGAGCCAGATCATCAGCGCGGATGTCGCGGTGCTTGGCGATGTGCAGCGGGCGGAATCCCAGCTCTTGCAGGAACAGAAGACGCTGGCTGCGGAGCGCCAGCAATATGCCACGGCGGCAACGCTGCAGCGGCAGGCGAAGCAGGCTCTCAGCCAGCAGATCACCTACCAGCGCCAGGCGATCGCCGCCCTCGACCAGACCTACGCCCAGCAGCAGTCCAGCGTGACCTCGGACGAGGGCAACTCAGCCGAGATCGAGCAGATCATCCAGAGCCTGGCGAGCCACGGCAACGGCAGCGGCATCGGCGGCATCCACTTCATCTGGCCGGTCGTCGGACCGATCACCTCGCCCTACGGCTACCGGCTCGACCCGGTGACGCACCAGTACGCGCTGCACACCGGCATCGACATCGGCGTACCCATGGGCACGCCGATCCACGCGGCCGCCACGGGCAAGGTGATCGTGGCGCAGTGGCTGAACGGCTACGGCTACACGATCATCATCGACGACGGCGGCGGCATCGCGAACCTCTACGCCCACCAGGAGCGGTTCGCCGTGTCGGTCGGACAGGACGTGCAGCAGGGCCAGGTGATCGGCTATGCCGGCATGACCGGTTGGGCGACGGGGCCGCACCTGCACTTCGAGATCCGCATCGACGGCAAGCCTGTGAATCCTGCGCCGTACATGCCGCCCATGCCCTGAGGTGAGGCGGAGGGGGCTGCCTCCCGCCGCGCGGGTGGCCGCACTGCCAGGACTGGTAACAGATGAGGACGTATGGAAGCGGATCTCCAACGGAAAACTCATAGTACGCTACAGGGTTGTTTGCTTCGGCAGCGAATACGACAATGGTGCAGAGAACCTGGTCATAGGAAGGTACTGGGAAAAGGAGGGCTTTACGATCGCGCGGGAAGACCTACGTATCGTCGTCTTCCCGGAGCGGAGCGGCAGCGTTCGCGAGTGGCGATGGCAGGACCGGCACCGTCTCTGGCTCAGCATCGCCTCCGCGGCAGCGGCACTGCTGGTTTCGGCGGTCGTTTTCATGCTCGTCGCCGCCTACCAGGACATCGTGGCCACGACCCACCTGCGCAGGGAACTGGCCGCGTCAGTGAAGGTGCAACTCGAGAACCGCGTTCTCCGGGAACAGTTGGCGAGAGCCCAGGCTCGGAACATCCAGGCACTCACGCAGGTAGACGCTATGGCAGCCGATGTCCGCCATGTCGAGACGGTGCTCGGCATGCATTTCCACGCCACCGACAGCGGCCTCGGCAATCTGCTGAGCAGGCTCGACGCGCTGCACCAGCAGCTGCCCGGCGTTCTGGCGCAGGCTAGCCAGCGTGACATCTACCTGCAGCACCGGCCGGACATGCTGCCTGTCCAAGGTCCGATCTCGTCGTGGTACGGCTGGCGCGCGAACCCCTTCACCAATACGGGAAGCGAGTGGCATCCAGGTCTCGACATCGCCGTGCCGATGTACACGCCCGTCGTGTCGGTGGGCGCGGGCACCGTGACCTATGCCGGCTGGAAGCCGGGAGGCTTCGGCTACTACGTCCAGGTCGACAACGGCTACGGCATCTCGAGCTTCGTCTCGCACAACTCGAGGGTGCTGGTGCAGGTCGGCCAGCACGTGAAGCGCGGCCAGGAGATTGCCCTGTCCGGCTCCACCGGCCGGTCGACCGGGCCGCACGTCTACTTCGGCATCCTGCTGAACGGTGTCTCCACGAATCCCTGGCCCTTTATCCACGATTCTCCCTCGGGGGTGAACTGATGTCCCGGATGTTCACGAATGGGCGCCGCGGCGGCGAGGACAGCCCCGCCGAGCCAATGGTCGACCAGACCGCTACCTACATCGGCAGCGACGCTTCCGTTGAAGGGACCGTGCGCGGCAAGGGCCTGTTGCGGATCGAGGGTCGCGTCTCCGGCCAGGTCGAGCACGAGGGAACCGTCGTGGTCGGCCAGAAGGCCGAGGTGCGGGCCAAGCTGCGCGTCAAGGAGCTCGTGGTCCAGGGATTCATCGAAGGCTCGATCCACGCGGACCGATGCGAGATCGCGGAAACGGCGCGCATCGTCGGTGACGTCCGGGCACAGCGCCTGGCGGTCTCCGAGGGGGCATCGATCCACGGCGACCTCGCCGCGAACCTGCCGGAAGACGGTGAACCTGGCCTGCTGAGGAGCAGGGGGGGCGTTGCGGAGAGCGTGCCGCAGCAGTCCTGAAGATTCCCGAACCACCAGGGCGCGCCGGCGACGGCGCGCCCTGGTGGTTCCTCTGACCGTGGCTGGCCAATGCCTGCGGGATGGTGCACGATGGTCATGGCGGGAGGGGGAGTGCCTCTTGGAGTTTCAGCTCGCGTCGCCGTACCAGCCGGCCGGAGACCAGCCCAAGGCCATCAGGGCACTGGTCGAGGGCCTGCGGGAAGGCCTCACGGAACAGACGCTCGTCGGCGTCACAGGCTCCGGCAAGACGGCCACCATGGCGTGGACGATCCAGGAGCTGGGCAGGCCGGCGCTCGTTCTGGCGCACAACAAGACGCTGGCCGCCCAGCTCTGTGGCGAGTTCCAGTCGTTCTTTCCCAACAACGCGGTCGAGTACTTCGTCTCGTACTACGACTACTACCAGCCGGAGGCCTACATCTCCACCAGCGACACCTACATCGAGAAGGACGCGACGGTCAACGACGAGATCGACAAGCTGCGCCATGCCGCGACGACGGCGCTCTTCGAGCGGCGAGACGTGATCATCGTCGCGTCGGTGAGTTGCATCTACGGCCTCGGCTCGCCAGAGGACTACCGCGACCTCTGCCTCTCGCTGCGCCAGGGCCAGGAGCGCGACCGGCGCGAGATCCTGCGCAAGCTCGTCGACATCCAGTACGACCGCAACGACGTGAACTTTACGCGTGGCACCTTCCGCGTGCGCGGCGAGGTCCTCGAGATCATCCCGGCGTCGAACGAGGAGCGTGCCATCCGCATCGAGTTCGACGGTGACACGATCGACCGCATCCTGGAGGTGGACGTGCTCACCGGAGAGGTGCTCGGCAGCCGCCATCACGTGGCGATCTACCCGGCGTCGCACTACGTCACGTCGAAGGACAAGCGCCAGCGGGCCCTTGTGACGATCGAGCAGGAGCTCGAGGAGCAGCTCCGGGCGTTTCGCGCGCAGGGCAAGCTCCTGGAGGCGCAGCGCCTCGAGCAGCGGACGCGCCACGACATGGAGATGCTCCAGGAGATCGGCTTCTGTCCCGGCATCGAGAACTACTCGCGTCACCTCACGGGACGCGCCGAGGGAGCTCCGCCGTACACACTGCTCGACTTCTTCCCGCCGGACTTCCTGCTCTTCGTCGACGAATCGCACCAGTCGCTGCCGCAAGTGCGGGCGATGTATGTCGGCGACCGCTCGCGCAAGGAATCGCTCGTCGACTACGGTTTCCGCCTGCCGTCGGCGTTCGACAACCGTCCACTCAAGTTCGAGGAGTTCATGGAGCGCCTGAACCAGGTGGTGTACGTCTCGGCGACGCCGAGCGAGTTCGAGCTGTCGCGCTCGGCACGGGTCGTGGAACAGATCGTACGGCCCACAGGTCTCCTGGACCCGGCGGTCGAGGTGCGCGGCACCAAGGGACAGATCGACGACCTGCTGCACGAGATCCGCCAGCGCACAGGGAAGCACCAGCGGGTGCTCGTCACCACCCTCACGAAGAAGATGGCGGAGGAACTCACCGACTACCTCAAGGAGGTAGGCGTGAAGGTGCGCTACATGCACTCAGACGTGGAGACGATCGAGCGCATGGCGATCATCCGCGACCTGAGGCTCGGCGTCTTCGACGTGCTCGTCGGCATCAACCTGCTGCGCGAGGGCCTGGACCTTCCCGAGGTATCGCTGGTGACGATCCTCGACGCCGACAAGGAGGGGTACCTCCGCTCGACGACGGCGCTCGTGCAGACGATCGGCCGCGCCGCGCGCCACCTGGACGGCAAGGTCATCCTGTATGCCGACCGCGTCACCGACTCGATGGCCCGTGCGATCCACGAGACGGACCGCAGGCGCGCCCTCCAGGCCGAGTTCAACGAGGAGCACGGCATCACGCCGCAGTCGGTGGAGAAGGCCGTGCGCGACGTCATCGAGGCGACAAAGCCCGTCACGGTGGACGCCCTCGACAGCCGCAGCGTCGAGAGCGTGCGGCCGAAAGACGTGCCGAAGCTGCTGGAGAAGCTCCGCCGCGAGATGCGCGAAGCGGCCAAGACGCTCGAGTTCGAGCGCGCCGCGGTGCTGCGCGACCTGATCGCGGAGCTCGAGACGAAACGCCAGGAGGCACGCAGCAAGCGCTGAAGGGGGCACCCGCATGGCCGTGACCGTGCGCGCAGCGAGGCAGGCGGACGCGGCGGCGATGCTCCGCTATGCCGTCGCCATCTTCGCCGAAGGCGGCCTCGATCTGCCGGTGGCCCCTGGCGAGTTCCAGCTGACCCTGGCCGAGGAGGAGGCGGTCGTGGCGGAGCATGCCGCGGCGCCGAACGCGGTGTTCCTGCTCGCGCTCGGCCCTGAGGGCGAGGTGCTCGGCATGCTCAACTGCCACGGCAGTTCGCGGAGGGCCTTGCGCCACAGCTGCGAGATGGGCATCTCCGTGGCGAAGGAGTACCGGGGGCAGGGGGTTGGCCGCAGCCTCATGCAGGCCATGGTCGACTGGGCCAGGGCAAGCGGCATGAAGCGCATCGAACTCAAGGTCTACGCCCGCAACGAACGCGCCATCCGCCTCTACAGGTCATTCGGCTTCCAGGCGGAAGGGCGTCGGCGCAGGGCCGTGTTCCAGGATGGGCAGTATCTGGACGACATCGTCATGTCGCTCCTGCTGTAGCGCGAGGTAGGCATGCCCACCTCGCGCCGGACAGCGCGGCGTTTCCACCTGCTGGGCGGCATCGCGGGCGCCCCGGCTTGGATGGTGTTTGCTGGGGACAGCATCCGCCGTGCCACGGGGACGCGCACGGCACGGGGGTAGCCGGCCCGTTCGCGATAGATCGCAGGTACAGTTGCACACGCGCCAGGTCGTCGTGCTAGAATGCAGATGTTTAATACACTTAAAGTTCTGCCTTCTGGCGGCAGTCCGGGAGAGAGGTGCCGATGGGCAAGCTTACGGAGTTTCTCAGACCCTACAAGGTCTATGTCACTGTGGTGGTCGTCCTGACGTTCCTGCAGACCCTTTCCAGCCTGTACCTGCCGAACCTGATGTCCGACATCGTCGACACGGGCATCATCCGCGGCAACCAGGGCTACATCCTGCGCGAGGGCGCACTGATGCTGGCCGTGACCATCCTGGGCGGCGTGGCCAGCGTGGTGGCGCGGTATTACGGCGCCAAGTCCACCGCGGGTTTCGGCAAGCTTCTGCGCACGCGCATCTTTGCTCATGTCGAGCACTTCACCCTGAGGGAGTTCGACGAGATCGGCACGTCGTCGCTCATCGTGCGCAGCACGAACGACGTGATGCAGGTGCAGCAGTTCGTCAACATGCTCCTCTCGATGATGGTCATGGCACCGCTCACCGCCATCGGCGGCATCGTCCTCGCCGTGCGGACCGACGCGTCGCTGTCGCTGGTCATCGTGTTCGTCGTGCCGGCCATGGGCCTTGCGATCTGGCTTCTCATGCGCCAGGCCTTCGGTCTCTTCCGCTCGATCCAGAAGAAGGTGGACCGCCTCAACCTCGTACTGCGCGAGAATCTGACAGGGGTGCGCGTGGTGCGGGCGTTCGGCAGGGTGCCGTACGAGGCGCAGCGGTTCGATGCGGCCAACCTGGACCTGACGGATACGTCCGTGCGGGTGTTCCAGCTGATGGCCACGCTGATGCCCGTCGTCTTCCTGATCATGAACTTCGCCATGATCGCCATCGTCTGGTTCGGCGCGGCACAGATCAACGCGGGCAGCCTGCAGCTCGGCAACCTGATGGCGTTCATCCAGTACGTGATGCAGATCATGTTCGCCGTGATGATGGTGTCCATGATGCTCTTCATGATCCCGCGCGCCCAGGCGTCGGCCGTGCGCATCCACGAGGTGCTCGCGCTGGAGCCTGAGTTCCAAGACCCCGCCGACCCGAAACCGGCACCGCCCGGTCCGGGAACGGTCGAGTTCCGCAACGTCACCTTCTACTATCCCGGCGGCGAAGAGCCCGCCCTCCAGGACATCACCTTCACCGCCCGGCCCGGCCAGACGACGGCGATCATCGGCGGCACGGGCGCGGGCAAGTCTACCCTGCTCAACCTGCTCGTGCGCTTCTACGAGGTCAGCGAGGGTCAGGTGCTGGTGGACGGCGTCGACGTGCGGGAGCTGCGCCAGCAGGATCTCCGCCAGAAGCTTGGCTACGTGCCGCAGCGGGCGGTCCTGTTCACGGGCAGCGTGCTCGAGAACATCCGCTACGGCGATCCGCAGGCGTCGGTGCAGGCGGCCATGCACGCCGCGGACATCGCGCAGGCGAGTGAGTTCGTGCAGGAGATGGCCGGCGGACTCGAGGCCGAGATCTCGCAGGGAGGCGTCAACCTCTCGGGCGGGCAGCGCCAGCGGCTCGCGATGGCGCGCGCGCTCGTGCGGAGGACGGAGATCTACATGTTCGACGACAGCTTCTCCGCCCTCGACTTCAGGACGGACGCGCTCGTGCGCGGCGCCCTGCGCCGCGATCTCAAGGGGGCGACGGTGCTCATCGTCGCGCAGCGGGTGAGCACGGTCATGGACGCGGACCAGATCCTGGTGCTGGACGAGGGCAGGCTAGTCGGCGCGGGCAACCATCGCACGCTCATGGCGACTTGCCCGGTGTACCGGGAGATCGTCTCGTCGCAGCTCACGCCGGAGGAGATCGCATGAGTATGCCGATGCGAGGACCGGGCGCGCGTGGCGACCGGCCCGGGGGTGGCCACGGAGGCTGGGGCGGAGGCCCGATGGGGCTTGCCATGCCTGTCGAGAAGCCCAAGAACGCCAAGGGTACCACCCTGCGCCTCCTAGGCTACTTCCGCGCGAGCCTGCCGATCCTGGCCATCGTGCTCGCGGCAGCCATCCTGAGCACCGTGTTCAGCATCTTGAGCCCGAAGATCCTGGGCAACGCCACGACCGTGCTGTTCCAGGGCTTCGTCGCGAAGCTGAGGCACGTCCCGGGCGGCGGCGTGGACTTCTCGAAGATCCTGAGCCTGATGTTCGAACTGGCAGGGCTCTACATCGCGAGCTCCGCCTTCTCCTGGGTGCAGCAGTACCTGATGGCCGGCGTCGCGCAGCGTACGGTCTACACCATCCGGCGTCAGGTGATGGAGAAGCTGACGCGCCTGCCGGTGCGCTTCTTCGACGAGCACCCGCACGGTGAGGTGCTGAGCCGCTTCGTGAACGACTTCGACAACATCTCGAGCACCTTGCAGCAGAGCCTGACGCAGTTCGTGACGGCCGTCGTGACGTTCGTGGGCGTCATCGTGATGATGCTGACGATCAGTTCCCTGATGACGCTCGCGGTCGTGATCACCCTGCCGCTCAGCTTCGTCGTGACGAGCTTGATCGCGAAGCGCTCGCAGAAATACTTCCTCGAGCGACAGCAGCACCTCGGGGCACTCAACGGGCATGTGGAGGAGATGTTCACCGGCCACGTGATCGTCCGGGCATTCGGTCACGAGGAGCGCTCTCTGCAGGCGTTCGACGACATGAACGACCAGCTGGCGGAGTCGACGTGGAAGGCCCAGTTCGTCACCGGCATCATCATGCCGCTGATGAACGTCATCGGGAACTTCGGCTACGTCCTGGTCAGCGTCATCGGTGGCATCCTGGTCGTTCAGCGCAGCATCCAGATCGGCGACATCCAGGCGTTCATCCAGTACGCGCGCCAGTTCTCGCAGCCGATCACGCAGCTCGCGAGCATCTCGAACACGATCCAGTCCGCCCTCGCCTCGTCGGAGCGGGTATTCGAGATCCTCGACCAGCCGGAGGAGCCCGTCGACGCCGAGCAGCAGGGGATCGCCGAGGCCGCGGGCCACGTCACCTTCGACGGCATCTCGTTCCGCTACGAGCCGGAGCGCCCGCTGATCGAGAACATGGACATCGAGGTGCGCTCCGGCGAGACGGTCGCGATCGTCGGCCCGACCGGAGCGGGCAAGACCACGCTCGTGAACCTGCTGATGCGGTTCTACGACGTCGATGCCGGCCGCATCCTCATGGACGGCCGGGACATCCGCAGCCTGCCGCGCGCCAACCTGCGCCGCATGCTCGGCATGGTCCTGCAGGACACGTGGCTGTTCCACGGCACGATCCGCGAGAACATCGCCTACGGCCGCGAGGGCGCAACGGCCGACGAGGTGGAGGCGGCGGCACGCGCCGCCCATGCCCACCACTTCATCCGCACGCTGCCGCACGGCTACGACACGGAGCTGAACGAGGAGGCCTCGAACATCTCCCAAGGCCAGCGCCAGCTCCTGACGATCGCCCGCGCGCTGCTTTCCGATCCGCCGGTGCTGATCCTGGACGAGGCGACGAGCAGCGTCGACACGCGCACCGAGGTGGCGATCCAGGACGCGATGCACCGTCTGATGCAGGGGCGCACCAGCTTCGTCATCGCCCACCGGCTCTCGACCATCCGCGGAGCAGACCACATCCTCGTCATGCAGCACGGCGCGGTGGTCGAGCAGGGCCGCCACGAGGATCTGCTGCTGCGGCGCGGCCCGTACTACGAGCTGTACCAGAGCCAGTTCGCCGGCCAGGACATCGAGGGCGAAACGGCTTCCTGACGGTTACTGCGGCTGCAGGGCCTGCTGCGGCCTGGCCTCCAGTCCCTGGGGATAGCACCGGCGCAGGCGGTCCGCCGCTTCCTCGATGACGTCGTCCGACGCGGTGAGGGAGATGCGCACGTAGGCGTGACCCTGCTGTCCGAAGGCGGTCCCCGGCGTGACGGCGATGCCGGCGCCGCGCAGGAGTTCCTGGGCGAAGCGCTCGCCGGTGAGGCCGCGAGGCGCTCTCAGCCACAGGTAGACGGTGGCGATCGGGTGCGTCACGTGCGCGCCGAGGTCCTTGAGCGCCTCGTAGAGGACCTCCTGCCGGCGGCGGTAGCCCTCGAGGCGTTCCTCGAGCGCCGCGTCCTCGTGCGCGTCCAGAGCTGCGCGGCCCGCCGCCTGGATTGGCAGGAACGTGCCGGCCATGACGTTCTCGTGCACCTTGCGCAGCGGTCCGAGCAGGTCCGGGTTGGCCACGGCCGCCCCCAGGCGGTAGCCTTGCATGTCGTAGGACTTGGAAAAGGTGAAGAACTCGACCGTCAGGGCGTCGGCTCCTGCGAGGGGACGCATCGCCAGGGCGGGCTTCGGGCCCTGCAGGACGATCTGCGCGTACGCCAGGTCGTAGGCGACCAGCAGGTCGTGTCTCTTGGCGAACTCCACCGTATCCTCGAGGAACGCTCGCGTGGCCACGGCGCCCGTGGGATTGTGCGGATAGTTGAGGAACATCAGCTTCGCGCGCTGGAGCCGGTCCTGGTCGAGGTCGATGTAGCTCGGCAGGTAACCGAGTTCCGCATGCAGGGGCATCGAGACCCCCTGCGCCCCCGCCAGGGCGATGCCCGCACGGTAGGTGGGGTAGCCGGGGTCCGGCAGCAGGCCGACGTCGCCTACATCGAGATAGGCCAGCGGCAGGAGGGCGATGCCGGTCTTGGATCCTTCAAGGATCAGCACGTGCTCGGGGGTGCAGGGAGCGTCGTAGCGGCGTTCGTACCATTCGGCGAAGGCGCGCCGAAGCGCCATGTCGCCGTCGTAGGGCGGGTAGCGATGGGCCTGGGGACGTTGCGCGGCGGTCACGAGCGCGTGCACGACGGTTGGCGAGGGGTCCCAGTCGGGGTCGCTCTGCGAGAGATCGCAGATCGTCCGCCCCGAGCGCTCCTCGCGGGCGATCGCCTCGTCCAGCTCCCCGAAGATGTACCGCTGCACTGTCCCGATCCGGTTGGCCGCTTTTGGCATCTCGGCACCTCCTGTCGCTAGCATTACCTGGACGGCGACATTGAAACAGAACAGATGTACGTAGCATCTGTGCTATACTTTGAGGCGAAGCGTTGCGCCGGGAGGGATCCGGTTGTCGGGGGAGATTGTCGTCCGCGGCGCGCGGCAGCACAACCTCAAGAACATCGACCTTGCCATTCCGCGCGATCGTCTGGTCGTAGTCACAGGTCTTTCCGGGAGCGGCAAGAGTTCGTTCGCGTTCGACACGCTTTACGCAGAGGGGCAACGACGCTATGTCGAGTCCCTGTCCGCCTATGCCCGCCAGTTCCTCGGACAGATGGACAAGCCCGACGTCGACGCGATCGAAGGGCTGAGTCCCGCCATCTCGATCGACCAGAAGACGACCTCGCGCAACCCGCGCTCGACCGTGGGCACGGTGACCGAGATCTACGACTATCTCAGGCTCCTCTACGCCCGCGTCGGTCATCCGCACTGCCCCAAGTGCGGCAGGCCGATCGAGCAGCAGACGGTCGAGCAGATGGTGGACCAGGTGCTCGCGTATCCCGAGGGTACGCGGGTGCAGATCCTGGCGCCCTTGGTGCGCGGGCGCAAGGGCGAGCACGAACGCGCCCTGCAGGAGGCGCGCCGCGAGGGCTTCGCGCGCGTGCGCGTGGATGGTGTGCTGCATGAGCTCTCGGAAGAGATCCAGCTGACGAAGCAGAAGAAGCACACGATCGACGTCGTGGTCGATCGCATCATCGTGCGCGACGGCATCCGCGACCGGCTGGCCGACTCGTTCGAGACCGCCCTCCGCCTTGCCGACGGGCTGGCCCTCGTGCAGCGCGGGGAGTCGGAGGATGTCGTCTTCTCGCAGAACTACGCCTGCCCGACCTGCGGCGAGAGCCTGGCCGAACTGAGCCCGCGCATGTTCTCCTTCAACAACCCCTACGGTGCCTGCCCGGCGTGCAGCGGCCTCGGCTTCCACCTGGAGCCGGACCCGGACCTCATCGTGCCGAACGCCCGACGCAGCCTGCGCGAAGGTGCGATCGCGCCCTGGGCGACATCCGAGTACTACGGCCAGCTACTCCTGTCGGCGGCCGCGGCGATCGAAGCGGACCCAGACAGGCCATGGGCGGAGCTCGATCTGGAACAGCGCGAGCTTCTGCTCAAGGGGCTGCCGCAGCCGATTCCGTTCCACTATGTCGGCGCCTGGGGCCACCGGCGCGGCCATACGCACTACCAGGGGCCGCTCGAGTACGTGCGCAGGCGTCACAGCGACGCCTCGTCGGAGATGCAGCAGCAGGAGTTCGAGGCCTACATGACGCCTGTCGCCTGCACCACCTGCGGCGGCCGGCGCCTGCGCAAGGAGAGCCTCGCCGTCACGGTGGGCGACACGTCGATCGCCGAACTCACCGGCCTCTCGGTGCACGAGGCCCTGGCGTTCGTGCGCTCGCTCACCCTTCGCGAGATGGAGGCGCGCATCGCGCGGGACGTGTTGCACGAGATCGCCGAGCGCCTGGGCTTCCTCGAGAGCGTCGGCCTCGGCTACCTCACCCTCGACCGCGCCGCCGCGACCCTGTCCGGCGGCGAGGCACAGCGCATCCGGCTGGCGACCCAGATCGGCTCGGGTCTCGTCGGCGTGCTCTATATCCTGGACGAGCCATCGATCGGCCTGCATCCCCGTGACAACGGGCGCCTCCTGCAGACGCTCTGCCGCCTGCGCGACCTCGGCAACACGGTGCTCGTTGTGGAACACGACGAGGACACCTGGCGCGCCGCCGACTATCTGATCGACTTCGGACCGGGCGCCGGAGAACACGGCGGCCGGGTGGTGGCGCACGGCACGGTCGAGGAAGTGGAGAGCTGCCCGGAGTCCCTCACGGGCCAGTTCCTGTCCGGCGAGCGGCAGATCGGGGTTCCCAGCGTGCGGCGGCCGCTCGGCGAGCGCTGGCTCACCTTGCATGGCGCGCGCGGCAACAACCTCAAGGACGTCGACGTACGCCTGCCGCTTGGCACGTTCATCTCCGTGACGGGCGTCTCGGGGTCGGGCAAGTCCACTCTCGTCAACGACATCCTCTACCGCGCCCTGGCCATGGAGCTCAACGGCGCCCGCCGGCGCCCGCTGCCGTTCCGGAGCATCGAAGGGCTTGAGCACCTCGACAAGGTGGTGGACGTCGACCAGGACCCGATCGGCCGGACGCCGAGGTCGAACCCGGCCACCTACACGGGCCTCTTCGACCTGGTGCGCGAGGTCTTCGCGCAGACGCCGGAGGCCCGCATCCGCGGCTACAAGCCGGGGCGCTTCAGCTTCAACGTGCGCGGCGGCCGCTGCGAGGCGTGCCACGGCGACGGCATCCTGCGCATCGAGATGCACTTCCTGCCGGATGTCTACGTGCCGTGTGAGAGCTGCAAGGGCAAGCGCTACAACCGCGAGACGCTCGAGGTGCGCTTCAAGGGCAAGACGATCGCCGACGTCCTGGACCTGACGGTGGACGAGGCACTCTCCTTCTTCGAGGCCCAGCCGCGCATCCGGCGCAAGCTCGAGACCCTCTCGCAGGTCGGCCTCGGCTACATCAGGCTGGGGCAGCCCGCGACGACGCTCTCCGGCGGCGAGGCGCAGCGCGTCAAGCTCGCGACGGAGCTTTCGCGCCGCCAGGACGGGCGCACCTTCTACATCCTCGACGAACCCACGACCGGCCTGCATCCGGCCGACGTCGAGCGTCTGCTCGACGTGCTGCACCGGCTGGTGGACGCCGGCAACACCGTGCTCGTCATCGAGCACAACCTCGACGTCGTCAAGACGGCCGACTACATCGTCGATCTCGGCCCGGAAGGCGGCGACGCCGGCGGCCGCGTCATCGGCGAAGGCCGGCCGGAGGAGATCGCGGAGATCTCCCACTCGCATACCGGCCGCTTCCTGCAAGGTGCCCTCAGGCATCAGCCGCTCGCGGGCGACTGAGGTGTTCGAGGAGCTGCGCGAGGCGGCTCGCGCCATGCCGGAGCGTCCCGGGGTCTACCTGTTCCGCGCGGCGGACGGCACCGTTCTCTACGTCGGCAAGGCGAAGAACCTGCGGTCACGCACCCGCAGCTATTTCCAGTCTTCGCGGGGTCTCGCGGCGAAGACGATCCGCCTCGTGCAGGATGCGGAGCGTCTGGAATTCATCGTCGCGCGCAGCGAGGTGGAGGCGCTCCTTCTCGAGCAGAACCTCATCAAGGAGCACCGGCCGAAGTACAACGTCCTGCTGAAGGACGACAAGCACTATCCCTACCTCAAGGTGACGCAGGAAGCGTTCCCGCGTCTCCTCGTCGTGCGCAGGGTGCAGCCGGACGGCGCCCGGTACTTCGGGCCCTTCCCCAGCTCTGGCCGCATGCAGGAGACCCTGCGCATCATGCGGCGCGTGTTCCCCATGCGCACCTGTTCGGACCAGAAGCTCAAGACGGCTGCGCGGCCGTGCCTCCTCTACCACATCGGCCGCTGCCGGGCGCCCTGCGTCGGCCACATTTCGCAAGACGACTACGGCGATATCGTGCGACAGGCACTCGACTTCCTCTCCGGTCATCCCGAGGAACTGCTGGTCCGCTTGCGCCAGCAGATGGACGTCGCGGCGGAGGCCCTGCGCTTCGAGGAGGCGGCAGAGCTCCGCGACCGCATCCGCGCCGTCGAGTATGTGACGAGTCCCGTGCAGCAGGTGGATTCCGGACGCGTCCAGGACCGCGACGTGGTCGGACTCGCCCGCGAGGGCGGCCAGGCGGTGGTGCAGGTCTTCCGCGTGCGCGAGGGCAAACTCGTGGGACGCGAGCGCTATGTCCTGCGGGTGAGCGATGAGGACGGTGATCCGGAAGTGCTGTCCGCCGCGCTCGCCCTGCACTATGCGCTTGAGAGGCCGCCGCGCGAGGTGCTGGTGCCGATCCTGCCGGAGGAGCAGGATGTCGTGGCGCAGTGGCTGCAGGAGCGGCGAGGTGCCCAGGTGCAGCTCAAGGTGCCGCGGCGCGGCACCGGTCAGACGCAGCTGGCGCTCGCGGCAGAGAACGCGCGCGTCGCCTTGCAGGAGATCGTCCTGTCCGACCGCGAGGGCAGGCCGCGCCGCATGATGGAGGCCCTGCAGGAGGCGCTCGGCCTCGATGCGCCACCGCGGCGCATCGAGGGCTTCGACATCTCGAACACCCAGGGTCGCGAGAGCGTCGCGTCGATGGTGGTGTTCATCGACGGCGAGCCCGCCTATGGAGAGTACCGCCGCTTCCGCATCAAGAGCGTGGAGGGGCCGAACGACTTCGCGTCCCTGGCCGAGGCGGTGGGCAGGCGCTTCCGGCGGGGGCAGCGCGAACAGCATGAGGGCGGCGGGAAGTTCTCCGAGTTTCCCGACCTGCTCCTGATCGACGGCGGCAAGGGGCAGCTGGGCGCGGTGCTCTCCGTCCTGCAGGAGCTCGGTCTCGAAGACCTGCCGACCTGCTCGCTCGCCAAGCAGCACGAAGAGATCTACCTGCCCCACGAGTCGGAACCGCTGCAACTGGGCGACGGGCATCCCGGGCGCACGCTGCTGCAGCAGGTGCGCGACGAGTCGCACCGCTTCGCGCTCGGGCTGCACCGCTCCCGGCGCTCGCGGGCGCAGCTGCACTCGCGCCTGGACGACGTGCCGGGAATCGGCCCGAAGCGCAGGCGCGCCCTCATCGAGCATTTCGGCTCGCTGCGCGGCGTACAGGCGGCGACCGTGGAGGAGATCGCGGCGGTGCGGGGCTTCACCTTGAGCCTCGCGAAGCGACTCAAGGAGGAGATCGGCTAGGAAGCGGCTGCGCGCGGCGGGGCGCGCCGCGCGAGGTGGCCAGAAGAAACCGCGGTATGAGCAGGTTGAGCCCGGGGGTGTTCAGATGGGACGTCCGCGGCCAGGCGCTGCGGACGTCCTTCCCGGGCTATTTGCGCAGGTCTGCCTGCACGGTCGGCCAGAACTGGCTGTCTTCCGCGCCGAGGTACCAGAGCGCGATGCCGCCCAGGTGGTCGTTCGTGACGAGACGGAATTTGGGTGCTGCGCTGTAGCTGTCCTCGAACCAGACGTCATGGGAGCCCGAGGTGTAGTAGGGCTCCTCGGCCGTCTGGCTCCAGCCGAGCTGCACGCCGCCGGCATCGATCCGGGAGATCGCCTGGCTCGCGGTGACGGTCGGGGTGCCTGGCTGCGACCAGTCGTAGCCGTACGCCGCGATCCCGAGCAGGATCTTCGACGCGGGCATCTGCGACACGGCGTAGTTCACGACGCTCTTCGTCCAGGGCAGGCCTGCGATCGGTCCGGCGCCGCCGGGCGGGCAGTGCTCGTCGTAGGTCATCAGCACGACGTAGTCCGCGGCGCGGCCGAGCGCGGCGTAGTTGTACGCGTCCGACTCGTCGCTGATCGGCAGCTGTGTCGAGCTGCGCGGCCCGACGGCGACCGTCGTCAGGAGGCCATGCGGTGCCAGCAGCCTGTGGACGGCGGAGACGAAGTCGACGAGCCCTTGCGCATCGGTGCCGTCGATGCTCTCGAAGTCGATGTTGACCCCGTCGAGGTGATTCGCCAGCACCGCGCTGACCAGATTCCGCACAGCCGTCTGGCGAAGCGTCGCGTTCACGAGGATGCGGTCCTGCGCCATGTTGGTGACGAGCACGAAGACCTTGCGGCCGTGGCTGTGCGCGAGGTTGACGATGGTGGCGAGGCTACCGCCGCTACGATGCTGGACGCTGCCGTCGGCGTGGATGCCGAACCAGAGCGGTGCGATGGCGTCGATCTCGGTGTAGTGCGCGCCGAAGCTCTCCGCCGATCCGCTGCCCGGCAGGTAGTATCCGAGCACGAACGGCTTCGCCGGTGCCAGGGTCGCCGCGGTGGTCGCCTGCGAGGCCGACGTCGTGCCGTTGGTGCTGGCGGCGGCCGTCTTGGGCGCGGTTGCCGGGGAAGCTGCCACGCGTGCTGCCCCACGGGTCGCGGCGGACCTGCTCGCAGGCGGCGCCGCGGCCGTCACGGCAGGGCGGAGGGGAGCAGTGGCGGCCGCAGCCGCCAGCGTCAGGGCCATGGAGACCGTCAAGCTCAGCGCGGTGCGCACGGCGGGGTCCTCCTTGCAGGGCCGCAACCGACAACTTATATCCGTCTATAAGTTGACGTAAGGAAAGTCCTATGTCGAATCCCCTGTTTGCTCTTGAGAAGGCACGAGGGTGGAGGAACTGGAGGAGGGAGATGAGCATGTACGCAGGCGCCAAATCTGTGAGGGATGGGGCGGGATGCCTCTGATGCCGCCCAGGGGCTGTCGACGAAGAGATGTTAGGGGAACCCCGGCGGCACGCCGCCGGGGTTAGGCAGGAGGCCGGCCGCCAGGACGGCAGGCCAGAGGCTGCGGGGGCGTTCGGGAGGAAGGCGGGCGGTCACCAGGGCTCGCACGGGCGTGGGCTCATCCGTGGCGATCCCTATAGGCCCCTGCGCGGGTCCCGACGAGTTGAGGGAATAGGCTCCATAAGGGTACGATCAGACTGTTTCGAGTCTTGGCAAGGGGGAAGGCCGCTCGCCGCGCGGCCACAAGTGCCCATGATCGCACGATGGCTCATCTCTGCCGTCAGCATCTATATCGTCGCACTACTCGGCATCGGCGTGCAGGTGCGCAGCTTCTGGGTTGCGCTGCTCGCGGCCGTGGTGCTTGGCCTTGCGAACCTGCTCGTCCGGCCGATCCTTCTGCTCCTGACGCTTCCCATCAACCTCCTGACGCTCGGCCTCTTCACCCTCGTGGTCAACGGTGTCGTCTTCCTGATCGCCGCCGGCTTCACTCCGGGTTTCCAGGTCCGCGGCTTCTGGCCCGCGATCCTTGGCGCGTTCCTCGTCGGCGTGCTGAGCGCCGTACTCGGCGCCCTCTGGCGGGCGCTGTGATCCGGCTGGTTGCGGTCGACCTCGATGGCACCCTGATCGCGCGGGACGGCCGCGGCGCGCGCGAGGCCAGGGACGCCTTCGCCGAACTCGGCCGACGCGGCGTCCAGGTGGCGATCGCCACGGGCCGCATGGTGCAGTCGGCGGCGCTGGTGCTCAAGGACATGGGCGTCGACCGGGGCTTCATCATCGCCCTGAACGGTGCCGAGCTATGGGCCTATCCGACCGGTGACGCGCCGCTCTGGCAACAAGCCATCGCGCCTCCTGCGGCGCGTCGGGCAGTCGAGATCTGCCTTGGTGCGGGAGCGGAGGTGCAGGGGTATGTCAAGGGCGAGCTGCGCATCCTCAGGCGCACCGCACGCACGGAGGCGTACGCGCGGCGAACCAGGGTCACAGCCCAGCTCGTGGATGAGGCACGCATGTCCGAGGAGCCCCAGAAGCTCCTGGCGCTGCTGGACCCCGGGGCCACGGGCCAGTTGATGGAGTCCCTTCGTCTGGAACTCGCGGAGCGGATCGAGTGCTTCCGCTCCGAACCGGACTTCGTGGAGATCGTTCCGCCTGGCGTGGACAAGGGTGTCGCGCTGCAGGCACTGGCTGAGCGCCTAGGCCTGCGCCTCGACGAGGTGGCCGCGGCGGGCGACGCGGAGAACGACGTCGAGATGTTGCGCATCGTCGGGCGCGCATTTGCGCCGCGCACGGCGGCCGCGGCCGTGCGCGAGCTGGGACCTCACCTGCTGCCGCCGCCGCCGGATCTTGCGGCAGCGCTCGCGCTGGAGCTCGGCAGATGAGCCTGCGCTTCGGACGGCCGGAGGAGGCCGGCCTCGAGCCCGGCGGTCTCGAGGCGGCCCGGCTGGCCTTGGAAGAGGGAATCGTCGAGGACGCGTTCCCCGGGGCGGTGGCTATCGTCGCGCGCCATGCGGTGATCGCGGCCGCATGGGCCCTCGGCTTGCGGCAGGTCGCGCCCGAGCGGGCAATGACCCACGACGCCGTCTTCGACCTCGCGTCGCTGACCAAGGCGATCTGCACCGCCCCCGTGGTGCTGCGGCTCGCGGCCGACGGCGAGGTCGATCTGAACGCGGAGATTGGCTCCCTCCTGCCCTGGACCAAGGACCACTTCGTGTCGGAGCGCACCATGCTCGAGCTCCTGACGCACCAGGGCGGACTGCCGCCATCGGCGGACATCGCGTGGGCGGCCGCCCCTGAGGAGCGCCATCGGGCCCTGCTGCAGGCGATCGGCGATATACCGCGCACTGGAGTCGTCTATTCCGATCTCGGCTACTACCTCCTGGGGCTCGCCGCGCAGGCGGCAGGCGGCGAACCCCTCGCCGCGCTGTTCGCGCGCATCGTGCAGGCACCCCTCGGACTCCACGGCACCCGCTTCTGGCCATACGGCGAGGACGCCCTGCTGGTGCCGAGCGAGGCCTTGGCGGGGGAGGCGCTCACCGGCGTCGTGCACGACGGCAAGGCACGGCTGATGGGCACGCCCGCAGGCCATGCGGGTCTCTTCGCGCCGGCGCTCGACGTCGCCAGCTTCGCCCAGGCCCTCCTGGACGGCGGCGTTGGCCGCCTGGGACGCTTCCTGCCCGAGGAGTCGGTACGCCTGATGCTCTCCGCGCAGACGACCGCTGTCGATCGGCGGTCTCTGGGGCTATTCTATTGGGGAGGCCGGGACGACCGTTCGCGTCCCCTGGCACTGTGGGGCCATACGGGGTTCACCGGGACGTCGTTCGCCGTGGCACCGGGCGAAGAGCTGCTGATAGTGCTGCTGACGAACCGCGTGCACCCGCGCAGGCGTCCAGAGTCCGGACTGAAGGCTGCCCGCCAGCGATTCCATGAGGCCGTGCTCGCAAGTCTTTGCGACTGAAGGCCGGGAGGGGCGCGCATGGAATTCATCGTCGTCACAGGACTCTCCGGAGCTGGCAAGAGCCAGGCCATGCATGCGCTCGAGGACATGGGCTACTTCTGCGTCGAGAATCTGCCGCCCGATCTCATCGGCAAGTTTCTCGAGCTGCTTGACGCGCAGCAGCGCATCGACAAGGTGGCCGTGGCTATCGATACGCGCGGCCAGGCCTTTTTCGACCGCGTGCTGGCGGCACTGACCGCGCTCGCGGAGCGCGGCGTCCGCTATCGCATCCTGTTCCTCGAGGCGCGCGAGGAGGTGCTCCTGCACCGCTACAAGGAAACGCGCAGGCGCCACCCGCTCGCCGCCGAGGGCCGCGTTCTGGAGGCCATCCGGCTCGAGCGTCGCCAGCTCGAGGAGGTGCGCGGCTGGGCGCATATCGTGGTGGACACGTCCGACCTCACGCCGAGACAGCTGCGCACCGAGCTCGGCCGGATCTTTGCGGAAAGCGGCAGCGAGGACGCGCTGTTGGTGCAGCTCGTCTCGTTCGGCTTCAAGCACGGCCTGCCGCTCGACGCGGACCTCGTCTTCGACGTGCGCTTCCTGCCGAACCCCAACTACGTGCAGGAACTGCGCCACCGCACAGGGCTCGACGACGAGGTGCGGGAGTACGTTCTGCGCTGGCCGATCGCTCAGGAGCTTCTGACCCGCCTCGCGACGCTGATCGAGTTCCTGCTGCCGCAGTACAGCCAGGAGGGCAAGTCGCAGGTGGTCGTCGCCATCGGCTGCACCGGCGGGCAGCACCGCAGCGTGGTCGTCGTCGAGGAGCTCGCGCTCAGCCTGCGCGGGTCGGGACGGCGCATCAGCGTCGAGCACCGCGACCGCGTGCGGCTGGCGGGTACCTCGTGACCGGCCGCGCCCTGCGCTGGCTGATGCCCGGGCTGCGCTTCAAGCGGTGGCTGGCGCTGCTGGTCGTCGCGGTCGCGCTGGCTGCGGTCGGGGCGGTGCTGATCGTCGGGTCCTGGGACGAGCCGCACCGTCGGATCAGCCCGGACTTGGCCCTGATCCTGGTCGGCGTCGTCGTCGGCGTCTACGCGGTGCGCCAGTTGATCCGGTCGGTCGTGACGGCCCTCATGCCGACGGACCAGGGCGAGATCGCCGAGAGCTACTGGCGCGCCCGGGTCCTGCTGCGGGGTCCGCGCATCGTGGCCCTGGGCGGAGGCACCGGGCTGCCCGTGCTGCTGCGCGGGCTCAAGCAGTACAGCTCGAACATCACCGCGATCGTCGCGGTCACGGACGACGGCGGCAGCTCCGGCCGGCTGCGCGGCGAACTCGGCGTACCGCCGCCCGGGGATCTGCGCAATTGCCTCCTCGCGCTGGCGGAGACGGAGCCTCTGCTCGAGCGCCTCTTCCAGTATCGCTTCGCGTCGGGAGAGGGCCTCTCGGGCCACGCGTTCGGGAACCTGTTTCTCGCCGCCATGTGCACCGTCACCGGCGACCTGCAGGAGGCCATCCGCGCCTCCAGCCGGGTGCTCGCGGTGCGCGGCCAGGTGCTGCCGGCGACCGACGACCAGGTCGTGCTGCGGGCGCAGCTCCAGGACGGGCGCCTGATCGAGGGCGAGTCGCGGATCCCGGAGGCGCGCGGCGTGGTCCGACGCGTGCTGCTCGAGCCCGCGACGGCGATACCGACCAGGGAGGCCCTGCAGGCGCTCGCCGAGGCGGACATCATCGTGCTCGCGCCAGGTTCGCTCTTCACGAGCCTGATGCCGAACCTGCTCGTGCGCGGCATCGCGGACGCCATCCGCGGCTCGCATGCCCTGCGCTTCTATGTGCAGAACATCATGACGCAGCCTGGCGAGACCGACGGCATGACGGCCGAGCAACACCTCGCAGCCATCGTGGAGCACGCCGGCGCGGGACTCGTCGACTGCGTCGTCGTCAACGAGACGCCGCTGGACGCGGAGACGGCGAGCCGGTACCACGGGCGCGACGCCGAGGTCGTGCGCTGGAGCGAGCAGGGTCTCTCGGGCGCCGGCTACGAGGTCCTGGCCGGTCCGCTCCTGGCCAGGGACAGCGCCTACGCCTGGCATGACCCCCAGGCCGTGGCGCGGCTCATCCTGCAGCGCTGGTCGCGGCGACGCCCGGAACCCGGGCGGCTGCTCGACATCCTCATGCTGCGCGACCAGCTGCGCGGTGATCAGAGGTGAAGGGGCAGCTGAGCCAGACGCTCAAGGTGAAGGAGGAGATCCTGGCCGGAGCGCACCCCAAGGCCTTCGAACGCGGTCTCCTGCGCGGGCTCATCGACGCCGGTCTGACCTCGCTTGCCGACGGAACGCCCGCCGTCGCCGTCGACCTCGCACGCACGGCGCGCGTGGCACACCGCATCGCCGCCGAGCACCTGCACCTCGACGCCATCGTGCTCGTACGCAGGGGGGGTGCGCGCGGCCGGCGTTTCCTGCTCGCCTTTCCCGGCGGCCAGGGGCCAGTCGGACAGCTGGCGGAGCAACCGCCGCAGCGGCTGCCCGCGATGGAGCGCCGCGGCTACCTGGCGGGCCTCTTCCTCGCGGCTGGAGGCTTGACGCCACCCAGCACAGGCTACCTGCTCGAACTGCGGCTGGCGCGACCATCCACGGTCGGCGCGGCACAGGCCCTGCTGGAGGGATTCGGTTTCGTGCCGCACCGCCGGCTCAGGCGGGAGTACAGCGTGCTCTACCTGCGCGGCGCCGACCCGCTGGCGCAGGCGCTCAGCCTCATCGGCGCGCAGGAGGCCAGGCTCAAGCTGGAGGACGCGCGCAGCGTACGCAGCATGCGCGGCACCGTGAACCGCCTCGTCAATGCGGAGTCGGCCAATGTCGAGAAGTCGGTGCGGGCGGCCATCGCGCATGGCGAATGGATCCGGCGCTTCGCGCAGCGCAGGGGGCTCGAGAGTCTTCCGCCAAAGCTGCAGGCGGCGGCGCAGGCCCGGCTCGACGACCCGGAGGCTCCGCTCGAGGAGATCGGCAGGCGCCTTGGCCTGACGAAGGCGGGTGTGCACTACCGGCTGCGGCGCATCGCGGAGCTCGCCGGTACCCTGGATGGCGAGAAGGAAGACCCCGGGAGGATGCTCTAGCATTGCAAAGGACCATGCGCCTGGTGGCGGCCGCCACGGCCGCGCTGGCGATCGCCGCCTCCGCCGGCGGCTGCGGCAGCCGCCCCGTCGCGGCGCCTCGCCCGCTCGGCAGTCTTCGGCTGGCCCTGGTCGGCCGGCCCGCCAGCATCGATCCGCTCCAGGTGTCGGACGCGACCGGCTACGCCCTGGACAGCCTGATCTACGACGGTCTGGTGCGCGTCGCACCGGATCTCGAGCCGCGTCCGGACCTTGCCGAGCGGTGGCGCGTCTCGAAGGACGGGCGCACCTATACGTTCTATCTCGATCCGAAGGCCCGCTGGCAGGACGGCCATGCGGTGACGTCGGCGGACGTGGTCTTCAGCCTGGCCGCCTACCGCAACCCCGTCAACGGCTCTGCGCTGGCGCCAGAGCTCGCGATCGTGCGCCGGGTGCAGGCGCTTGGGCCCCGCGCGGTGCAGATCGCGCTCGTCCGCCCCTATGCGCCATTCCTCGTACAGTTGGCGAGCCTGCCGATCCTGCCCGACCATCTCCTCGCGGACGCGGGCTTTGGGAGCCGGCTGCTCGGGACAAGGCTGTTGACGGCGGATCCTGTGGGCACGGGCCCCTTCCGGCTCGAGCGCCTGATCGCTTCAGGGGCCCTTCTCGAGCGCAATCCGCACTACTTTCTTGGTGCGCCCAGGTTGCGCGACCTGCATATCGTGTTCAGCCCGTCCGCGACGCAGGCGCTCGACGACCTGCGTCAGGGGAAGGTGGACTACGCCCCGGTGCCGGACCTGGATGCCCCGGCGGTCGCCACGTGGCCCGGCATTCACCTGCGGCATGTGGTCGGGCTCCAGTTCGCCTCCATCGTGTGGAACACGGACCTGCCGCCCTTCTCGAGCCCCGCCCTGCGGCGTGCGCTCTACTTTGCCGTGGACCGGGGCAAGATCATCCAGTCGGCCTTGGCGGGGTACGGCAGCCTGAGCGACGGTCCCGTCCCGCCGTCGTCCTGGGCCTTCGACAAGGGACTCGGCCACCGTCCCTTCCAGCCGGCGAAGGCTCTGGCGATCCTCTCGTCGCTAGGCTGGCACCAGGTGCATGGCGTGCTGCGCAACCCAAAGGGCGAGCCGCTGCGCCTCACGATCCTGGCGATGCAGGGCGTGCCGTCGCGCACCGTGGCCCTCGGGCTGGTCGTGCGCAACCTTCTCGCGATCGGCGTGCAGGTGACGGTGCGGCGCGAGGACTATGGCCACTACCTCGACGACTTCATCGCCGGGAGCTTTCAGGCCGCCTTCGCCGAGCGCGGCCTGACGGCCGATCCCGATGTCACCGCGTACTTCGGATCACCGCGGATCAACAGCTCCGGCGAGAATGCGGGACTCTATCACGATGAGACGGTCGATCGGGCCCTGGTGGCCGAGCGGGCGGCGCAGGGCCAGTCGGCGAGACGTACGGCCATGTGGCGACTGCAGCAGGCGATGGCCGTGGACCCGCCCGCACTGTTCCTGTATTTCCCAGACGATGTCGTCGCCCTTTCGCGCCATTTCGGCGGATTTGCGCTCAATCCGTCCGGCGCCTTCTGGAACGCACAAGATTGGCAAAGGCAGAGTCCCTGACCGTGCGTACGGAGAAGCCAGCGGCATCAAGCCTGCGTGCGGCGGAGATGCGTATCTGCCATTGCCGCGCAGCGCGCGAGACGGTCTCTGCAGGGAGATGCAGCGGTCTTTCACTTGTGAACTTGTGCTACAATGAGCACGGCCTCCGCTTGGCATGCGCAACTTGGCGAAGTGGGTGATCATTTGGACCTCCGGTCGGTGTTCGCGGACATCGCGACCGACCTCGCGGACGTAGAGCGGTATCTTGGCCAGATCTTGGACGAGGGGCCGCAGGCGGTGCGCGATGCGGCTTCGCATCTGTTCAAGGCGGGGGGCAAGCGCCTGAGGCCGGCCCTCGTGCTGTTCGGCGCCAAGTTCGGCCAGTACCGGTACGCCGACGTGCGAGATGTCGCGGCGGCGGCAGAACTCATTCATATGGCGACGCTGGTGCATGACGACATCATCGATCAGGCGGATGTACGGCGCGGCCAGCCGACGGTGCATGGCCTGTGGGGAGAGCAGGCGGCGGTGCTGACGGGGGACTACCTCTTCGCCAAGGCCTTCTCGCTGCTCTCCGAGGCGCCGGTGGGCGCGGTGGTCGGCGCCATGGCGGATGTCGTCTACCGCATGTGCTCCGGTGAGATCGCGCAGAACGTGGCGTCGCGCCAGCAGTCTCTGCCGGACGAGGAGCAGTACCTCGACCGCATCGCGGCCAAGACGGCGGTCTTCATCGCCCAGAGCTGCCGCGCGGGCGCGATGGCCTGCCGGGCCGACGCAGCCGTGCAGCAGGCCCTCTACGACTACGGCTATGCGATGGGCATGGGCTTCCAGATCGTCGACGACCTCCTCGATCTCACGGCCGAGCCGAAGACGCTCGGCAAGGCGATCGGTTCGGACCTCAGGGCGCATGTCATCACGCTGCCGGTGATCCACGGCCTGTCCGCGTCGCAGCAGCGATCGGAACTGAGGAGCATCGCGGAGGGCGCCGAGGTCAGCGGCGACTCGGTGCGCACGGTGCGGGAGATCCTCGAGCGTTCGGGCAGCTTTGCCTACGCCGAGGAGCTCGCGAGGAACTTCATCGATCAGGCCAAGGCGAGCCTGGCAAAGCTTTGCGACCTGCCGGCACGGACGGCGCTCCTCGCGATGGCAGATTTCGTGCTGGAGCGGCAGCTGTGAAGCCGCAGCGCAAGGTGCCGGCCGTCGCGGTCCGGCGCCTTCCCCTCTACCTGCGCGTCCTCGAGGATCTTGCGCGGGAGGGTGTCGAGGTCACATCGTCCGCCGACCTCGCGCGCAGGTCAGGCTACTCCTCCGAGCAGATCCGCAAGGACCTCGCCTATTTCGGCGCGTTCGGCACGCGCGGCCTCGGCTACGACGTCGGGCAGCTCACGCAGCAGCTCCGCCGCATCCTGGGCCTCACGGGTCCCGTTCCCGTGGCGCTGGTCGGCGCGGGCAACCTGGGCACCGCGCTCATCCACTACACGTCGCGCAATTCGCGCGACGCCTATGTCGCCGCGGTGTTCGACGACGACGAGCGCAAGGTGGGCCAGGAGATCTCCGGCGTCACGGTGCAGCCGATGGGCGAGCTCGTGCCGACCGTGAAGTCGCTCGGGGTGCGGATCGGCGTGATCGCCGTGCCCGAGGAGAGCGCACGCGAGGTGTTCGACCGGCTCTGCGAGGCCAATGTCACCGCGGTGCTGAATTTCGCGCCGACGAAGCTTGAGCGCCGGCAGGTCAGCGTGCAGAATGTCGATCTCACGACGGAACTGCAGTCGCTCGCGTACTTCGCCCTTGGCGCGGGAGCGGAGCGGCATTGATGGGTATGCAGTGGATCGCGGCGGGCCCACGGCCCGAGCCCGTGGCCGACGTGCGGATCGAGCGGCATCCGGCTCTGGCGGCGGCCGATGCGGCAGGTCGATGGGCACCGTTGCAGAAGCCTTTCCAGGTCCAGGCCCTGGGCCAGTCGTTCCGCCTGGATCAGTTGCCGTACCTGCTCGCCACGGTTGGCGGCAAGGCGGTGGGGGCGGTATCGCTGGCCCTCTTCGGCGACGACCTCGTGCTGCTGGGGTTCGAAGGCCAGCCTGAGCTCGGCCAGCCGGGCGTTTGCACGGCCTTGCTGCGGGAGGCCGCCGCCGTCGGACGCGAGATCGGGCGCCGGCGCCTGCTCGCGCCCCTGACGAACGCTGATCCCCTGCCGCTCTTCTTCCTGCAGGTCGAGGGTTTCGCCGTGGCAGAGGTGAATCCGTACACCGGACCCGGGCGTGAGGGACTTGCAGGCATTGCGGCCACGCACGAATTCGTGCTCGAGGGCCCGATCGCTTAGAGGCGGCGTGAGGGGAGGAGGAAGGCGTGCTTCTCAACCTGCAGAGCATGGGCCTGTGGGACTACGTCCGCGCGATCCTTGACATCCTCATCGTCGCGTACCTCTTCTACCGGACATTCGCCGCCCTGCGCGGAACGCGCGCCATCCAGCTCGTGAAGGGCATCCTGCTGCTCGTCGTCGGGACCCAGGTGGCGGGTCTTTTTGCGCTTACCGCGACGCATTACATCCTGCAGACGGCTGAGCTGGCGCTGCTCGTCGCGGTGCCCGTCGTCTTCCAGCCCGAGCTGCGCCGGGTGCTCGAGCAGATCGGACGCAGCCGCATCTTCGGGGGCCAGGGCCTGTTGCACGACCTGACCGACGTCGCGTTCCGCCGCATGCTGGACGAGATCGTCAAGGCCACGCGCATCCTGGCGAGCGACCATATTGGTGCCCTGATCGTGCTCGAGAGGGAGACAGGCCTCAAGGACCTCGTTGAGACCGGTGTGCCGATCGACGCGCAGATCAGCTGGGAACTGGTCGCCAACATCTTCACGCCGCGCACGCCGCTGCATGACGGCGCCATGGTGGTGCGTGGCGATCGCGTCGTCGCGGCCGCCTGCTTCCTGCCGCTTTCTGAGACGCTGGGCCCGGCGTCCGAATTCGGCACGCGACATCACGCCGCCGTCGGGGTGAGCGAGCAGTCCGACGCGATCGCCGTCGTCGTGTCGGAGGAGACGGGCACGATCTCCCTGGCAGAGGGCGGGCGGTTGATCCGCCACCTCGACGAGGCGGCGCTGCGCCGCCTGCTCGAGGCCGAGCTCAGGCCGCCGGAGCGAAAGCCCATCCTGAATCTGCGGAGGGCATAGCAGATGATCGACCGCTGGCTTGCGAACGACTGGGTGCTGCGCGTCCTCTCGCTGCTGCTGGCCGTGGGCATCTGGGCGAACCTGAACCCCACCGTCATGCGCGAGTTCCGCGCGCTGCCCGTGACGGTCCAGAACGCGGGCCGCCTGCACGTGATTCTCTCGCCGCAGACGGTCTCGGTGGAGATACGTGGCCCGTCCGACATCGTGGACGCCCTCCAGCCGAGTGCCATTCGCGTGCTGGCCGTCGTACCCTATGCACAGCCGGGCACCTATAGGGTCAAGCTCAGTGTCGTCGCCCCGGTTGCGGGCACGGAAGTGGTCGCGATCCTCCCCGACGAGTCGACCGTGCACGTGCTCGCGCCCTAGTACGGAAGCCCAGGAGGTCACCTGACTTGCGACTTTTCGGCACAGACGGCGTCCGTGGCGTGGCCAACCAGGACCTCACGCCCGACCTTGCCCTCTCCCTGGGCCGCGCGGCGGCCCGCATCCTCGGCGGCGGCGGCGAGGCGCGCATCGTCGTCGGACGAGACACCCGCCTCTCGGGTCCGATGCTCGAGTCGGCGCTCGCGGCGGGACTGATGTCCGCGGGTGCCGAGGTGGTGCTCGCAGGTGTGCTGCCCACGGCCGGCGTCGCCTATCTCACCGAGCGCCACGCCTTCAGCGCGGGGGTCATGATCTCAGCGTCGCACAACCCCGTGGCCGACAATGGCATCAAGTTCTTTGCAGCGGACGGGCACAAGCTGCCGGATGCCCTCGAGGACAGGATCGAGGCGGAGATGCAGGTGCAGCGCGAGGGCCCTGTGGGCGAGGGCGTCGGCCATGTGCTGGTGGATCGCAGCCTGCGCGAGGAGTACCTGACGCACCTGACCGAGCTCGTGCGCAGGCCGTACAGCGGCGGCGTGGTGCTCGACGCCGCGCATGGCGCCGCCACGGCCGTGCTGCCGCTCGCCTTCTCGCCCGCCGCGCGTCGCGTCGCGGTGCTCAGCGCGGAGGCCGACGGTGCACGCATCAACGTGGATTGCGGCTCGACCGCTCCCGCATTCCTCAAGGAGCACTGCCAGGCCCTCGGCGGGACGGTCGGCTTCGCGTTCGACGGCGACGCCGACCGCCTGGTCGCCGTGGATGAGGATGGCGAGGTCTGCGACGGCGACGTCATCCTCGCTCTGCTGGCGACCTGGCTGAAGGCCAGGGGAGAGCTCGAGCCGAAGGCGGTGGCCTTGACCGTCATGTCGAACGGCGGTGTGCGGGACTACCTCCAAGGGGAGGGCATCCGCAGCGTCGTCACCCGCGTGGGCGACCGCTACGTCATCGAGGCGATGCGCCAGGAGAACATCCTGCTCGGCGGCGAGCAGTCCGGACACCTCATCTACCGGCAGGCCAGCACCACCGGCGACGGCCTCGCTACCGGCATCCTGGTGCTCTCGGCCCTGGAGGAGACAGGAGTGCGGCTCTCCGACTTCCGGCGCCGCATCCCGCACTACCCCCAGCGCCTGAGGAGCGTCCGGGTGTCCGACCGCGGACGGGCCCTCGCATCGGCGCGCTACACCGACGCATTGGCCGCTGCGCAGGCGGAACTCGACGGCATCGGCCGCATCCTGGTGCGGCCGTCCGGCACGGAACCTGTGGTGCGGGTGATGGTCGAGGCGCAGCGGGAGGATATGGCCGACCGCTGGCTCGAACGTCTGTGCGAGGCCTTGGCGACCGAGGATTGACGTCGCGACGCATTCTGCCTGCGCCTGTCCACGGGGACGAAGCGCCGACACCCTCCCCATGGCGGGTGTCGGCGCTTTCATCAGGCGCTTGATCGTTACTCGAGGAAATCCTTCAGCTGCTTGGCGCGGCTCGGGTGGCGCAGCTTGCGCAGTGCCTTCGCCTCGATCTGGCGGATGCGTTCGCGGGTGACGCCGAAGGCGTGCCCGACTTCCTCGAGGGTGCGGGCCCGCCCGTCCTCGAGGCCGAAGCGCAGCTCGAGCACCTTCTGCTCGCGCGGCGTCATCGTCGCCAGGACCTCGCCGATCTGCTCGCGCAGCAGGAGGTAGCTCGCGGCGTCGGCAGGGGACTCCGCCTCCTCGTCCTCGATGAAGTCCGCCAGGTGCGAGTCGCCCTCGTCGCCGATCGGCGTCTCGAGGGACACCGGCTCCTGGGCGACCTTCATGATCTCGCGCACGCGGTCGGCGGAGACGTCCATCTCGTCCGCGATCTCCTCGGCGGTCGGTTCACGGCCAAGGTCCTGGAGGAGCTGGCGCTGGGTGCGCACGAGGCGGTTGATCGTCTCCACCATGTGCACGGGGATGCGGATCGTGCGCGCCTGGTCCGCGATCGCACGGGAGATGGCCTGGCGGATCCACCAGGTGGCGTAGGTCGAGAACTTGAAGCCCTTGCGGTAGTCGAACTTCTCCACGGCCTTCATCAGGCCGAGGTTGCCTTCCTGGATCAGGTCCAGGAAGTGCATGCCGCGACCCACGTAGCGGCGGGCGATGCTGACGACGAGGCGCAGGTTCGCCTCCGCCAGCTGCTTGGCTGCGGCCTCGTCGCCCTGCTCGATGCGCTGCGCCAGCTCGACCTCCTGCTGCGCGTTGAGGAGGCGCACGCGGCCGATCTCCTTGAGGTACATGCGCACAGGGTCGTCGAGGGCGATGCCGTCGGGCACGCTGAGATCAAGCTGGTCGTCGAGGACCTCGGCGTCGGCGCCTTCCTGCGCCTCGTCCTCTGGGTCGCCTTCGGGCAGCGGCGGGTCCTCGAGGCCATGGTCGGCGTCGTCATGTTCGCGAGCGATCAGATCATGACGATCCAACGAGACCTCGTGGCGGTCATCCGGCGCGAGGTCAGGCAGGTCCGGGAATGGTCTCTGATCCATGGATGCATCACTGCCTTCGTGCCATTGGAGCGGTGAGACGGGATGCCTTGAAGCCACGCCGGCCTCCGGCAGGGGCGATCTCCTGGCGGGAGCCCGCCGCGGAGCGGATCGGTGGCGTGCTGGCCGTGGATGGATGGTCATGCTAGGTCTTGGTACAAGGATGCCAAGATGGCACACAAATTATTAAATACACCATAGGGCAATAGCGTTGTCAATAGACAACAACAACCTGGACTCGAATGTTCGCTGCCGACGGGGTGGATCCTGCCTGAGGCGAGAGACAGGCGACAGGTTGTGCCGCCGGCGACCGTGGTAGACCGGTTCGCCCGCCGTATGCCGTTCGACGACCCGCGCGAGCGGCCCTGCGCAACGACGCCGGGCATGCGACGTCTACCGTTGGCCTATTTCGTCGATCCCTGTCGGGCACCTCTCGGTCGGACCTGCACAGGATCACATCCGAACCTGCTCTCATCTTGCAGGCCGCCTCAAGCGCCTCGGAACGACAGGTTGTCCGCCTCGAGCGGCAATGCTGCACGACCCACGGCGGTGCCCATGAACCACAGGGCGAGCACGAGGTCTCCCACGGCGGCCACCCAGAAGGCTGAGCGGGTGCCGAAGGCCATGGCGAACAGCCCGAACACGATGGTGCCCACGAGTCCGAAGAGCCCGCCGAAAAACTGCATGCCGCCGTTGACGCGCCCGAGCCAGTTGTCGGGCGTCACGCTCTGGCGCAGCACCGTTTCGTTGATCTCGTAGACGGTGCCTGAGAGGTCACCGAGGAGCTGCGCCGCGGCGAGCGCCGCGAATGCCAGCCAGAAGCCGCCTCCCGCGATGGGGATGAACAGCCCGACAAGCCCGCTCGCAAGCATGCTCATGGTGAGTGCACGGCCAATGCCGAGACGGTGCACGACCGGCCGCGAGAGTCCTGCCGAGATGAAAGACCCGAGCCCTCCGAGCGTCACGAGGATGCCGAGGGCCAAGGCACCAAGGTGCAGGGTGCGCAGCGCGTACAGCTCGTACAGGGCAGCGAAGGCGCCGCCGAACAGGTTCGAGACGGCGAGGACCGTCGCCAGGGGACGCAAAAGAGGGTGGCGCAGGACGGCTCGCAGCCCTTGCGCCGGGCGTGGCTGCGCTTCTCCCTCGGGCGGAGCGGCCAGCGCCGGCTCAGGACGACGGATGGTCAGGAGCGTGAGCGCCGAGACGAGGTTCGAAAGGGCGTCGAACAAGATGGCGAGCGGGGCGCCGAGCGCCTGCACCAGGGCACCCATCACGGTCGGACCGGCCGTCTCGCCCACCGCCCCCGCCGCGTACACCAGGCGGTTGCCCTCCTCGAGGCGGCCGCGCCCGACGAGCGCGGGGAGGTAGGCCTGGTCGGCGATCTGGTACGCGAATCCGATGCCCGCGATCAGCAGGGAGACGAGCACGAGGTGCCAGAGGGCGAGACGATGCATGAAGCTGAGAGCGGGCACGGAGAGCAGCAGCAGAAAGCGGGCTAGGTCCATCGCGATCAGCAGGGGCCGCCGGCGCATGCGGTCGGTCAGGGCGCCCGCGTGCGCCGACAGGAGAAGCCCCGGCAGCTGCGTGGCCGCCGCCATCATGCTGACACCCAGGGCACCTGTGCCCAGCGAAAGGATGGCCGTGACGGGCAGCCCTTCACGGCTGATGCGAGAGCCGATCTCCGTGACGACGCGGCCCGCGAGGAACCAGCGGATGTCGCGTTCGCGCAGGAGGCTGGGCTCCGTCGGTGGTGGATTTGCCATGGTCGTGGCTTCGCTCCGCCCAGGTGCGCCACCTGCCCGGGGCGGGCAGGGCCGTCTCCCGCCGCATCGCGTCGAACTGCCCCGACTGCAGGGGTCGACTCCTGTCCTCACGAACATCCGAACATGGTTTTCACGCCGCGTGCGGCCGGACAGCCCATCCGCAGGGAGGCCTTGCCGATGCCGATCGAGCCGTCCAGGCGCTTTACGGGTCCGCGCGTCTTCCTCGAACTCCTGCGTCGCGAGCATACGCAGGAACTCCTGCGCTACCGGCGGGCGAACTTCGAGTTCCTGCGCCCGTACGAGCCGCTGCAGGACGAGCGGGAGCTGGTCGCCGCGGAGCAGGAGGCTCTGATCGCCAGCTATCTCGAGCGGGCCTCGCGGGACCAGAGCTACCATTTCGGCATATTTCTGCACCAGGGCGGGACGCTCGTCGGCCGGTTCAACCTCAACAACATCGTGCGCGGCGTCTTCCAAAACGCCTATGTCGGCTACGCCCTGGATGAGCAGCATCAAGGCCAGGGATTGATGACCGAGGCCGTGGCGCTCGGCTGCGAGATCGGATTCCGCATCCTTGCGCTGCACCGCCTCCAGGCGGCGACGCTGTCCTGGAACAAGGGCTCGCAGCGCGTGCTCGAAAAGAACGGTTTCCGTCGCGAGGGGTATGCCCCCGGCTATCTCAAGATCGCGGGCCGCTGGCAGGACCACATCATCTTCGCGCGACGCGTCGATCAGGACCTGGACCTGCCAGCCTCCGGTGAAGGCAGCGGCGACGCAGCCGGGCGGTGAAACCGCATGGCCCGATCCACGGTCTTCATGGTGAGAGGTGAAAGCATGGGTCAGCCGTCGGAACCGGGCCAGCCCAAGGCCTATTGCCGTGCCTGCGGCCAGGAGATCGATCCGCGCGCGGTGGTCTGCGTGCACTGCGGCGTACCCACGGGCGCCGGGCAGCGTCCGTACGATCCCTACGCGAAGGATTGGCTCGTCGCGCTCCTGCTCTCGATCTTCCTCGGCAATCTCGGCGTCGACCGCTTCTATCTCGGCCACATCGGCACCGGCATCCTCAAGCTGATCACGTTCGGCGGCCTTGGCATCTGGTGGCTCATCGACATCATCCTGATCGCCACGGACAGCATGACCGACGGCTATGGCCGCCCCCTCTCGCACCGCACGGTCTGAGGGCAGCCGGGCCATCGCCGGGAGTGACGTGCATGCGGCGTCCGCTGCTGGACGTCGCAGCGCTGGCTGGCGGCATGCGCGATGGTCCCCGCTCAGGGCGATCGCGACCGAAAGGAGGCTGCCGGCGCTCGGGTGCGACCGGTCCCTTCGGTCTCTATTTTGTCCGCTCGGGCCCGCTCGCCCTTGTGCGCCGCCAGGTACCCAAGACCCGAGGCGTGGCGGCCGCGGCCGTGCGGGCACTGCTGCACGGGCCGACAGCGGCGGCGGGTCACGCCGGCTACCGTAATGCGGTAGGGTGCGGCGTTCTTTCCGAGCGGCAAGCTCTGTTCGACCCGGGCATTGTCCATGCCGAGATGCTTCTCCCCGCGCGAAGCTGGACGTGCCCTGCCTGCGGCACCCTGCATGACCGTGATCTCAACGCACCTGCCCATGCGTAGTTTTGAATGGGTCTAACGGAACGGACTTGCGCCGGCACCTGCCGAGTGTAGTAGAATAACACCCTCACTGCCGTGCGCGCCTTGTGCACGGCCGCTTGCCCGTGGCCTGCGGGCGGCAGAAGGAGGGGACCATGGGGGATACGGAGCCGGGGCGCTACCTGACGCTTCCCGAGGAGCAGGAGGTGCTCGACGCCACGGTCGAGGGGCTTACCTATCTGCTCGAGGCGACGCGCGAGGAGCGCAAGGCGCGCGAGGCGGAGTTTCGCCGCACCCAGGACGCGGTCGCCTGGCGGCTCGCCGCCTATCGGCGCGAGCGCATCGCCGACCTCGAGCATGTGGTCGTCTGGCGCCAGCGGCCCTACTACGCGCGCATGGACGTGCAGGCGGACGGCCGGGAGGAGGTGGAGCGCTACTACCTCTCGGAGGTGCTCGACGACTGGACGGACCTCTCGGCGGCCGGCGGGGCGCAGATGATCCACTGGACGGTGCCGATGGCCAGAGCGTTCGCGGAGCAGCCCGTGGAGATCGAAGTGGGGGCGTTCAGGGGCCTCACCCTCCTGAAGCGACGCTTCGAGATCCGCGACCTGCGGATCGTCGACATGGGCGACGCGCTGTCGAGCTACGGCGAGGGTGGGGCCATTTCCGGCGATCCCTTCCTGGGCCGGGTGCTTGCGATGGCGGGCGAGAAGGCCCGCAACATCGTGCGCACGATCGGCAGGCAGCAGAGCCAGGTCATCTTCGAGCGGGTACCGCTCCTGGTGGTGCACGGTGTGCCTGGTTCCGGCAAGACGCAGATCGGACAGATGCGCGTCGCGTACCTGGTGACGGACGCCGCCACCGACCCGAGCCGCCGCCTCAAGGCCGAGGCCTGTCTCATCCTCTCTCCGTCGCACGCCCTGGTCGACTACATGGAGGCCGTGCTGCCGAGCTTCGGCGTCCGCGGCGTGCGGCAGGAGTCGATCGACGAATGGCTGGCCGCGTATGCCGGCGTGGAGCTGCCCACGGAGGAGTCAGACCAGCGACGTGGGCAATCGAGCTTCGGCCGCGCGCAGGCGGACTGGCTCGCCGGTCAGGTCCAGGAGGGGCTTTCGCGTCTTAGGGAGGAGGAGGCGGTCGTCGGCGACGGCTGGCGCATCGAGCAGCGGGATGTGCACGAGGCTGCCGCCGCCCTGACGCGCGACGCCTACGACGAGATGCGACGGGCCCTGCGCGAGCGCATCGGCCGTCCGGCGAAGGAGCGCGTGCTGAAACTCCTCAGCGTTGGCTGGGACGAGAGCGACCAGAGCCGCTACCGCCAGGTCGAGGCGGAGATCGACCATCATGCGGCGCTCCTCGTCGATCGCCACCTGCCGGAGCTTGCGCCCCGCACGGCGCAGATCGACCTCCTGCGGCAGACGAAGGAGGAGCCGCGCATCGGCCGCGGCGACCTGCCGGCCCTCGCCCACTGGCGGCTGCTCCTCGACGGCCGCCGGCTGCGCGGCCTGCACCACGTGGTGGTGGACGAGGGTCAGAACGTCGCGCCGCTCGCCTACGAGGTACTGCGGCGTGTCGTCCCCGACGCGACGTTCACGGTCCTCGGCGACCTCGCGCAGCGGGACCCCGCCCTGACCGGCATCGCGGCCTGGAGCGAACTCCATGGCTTGGGCTTCGCCGAGCCCGTGGTGCGCTACCTCGGCATCAACTACCGCTCGACGCCCGAGATCGTCGCTCTGCTCAACATCCTCGGCCCCAAGACGGGGCTGCCGTTCCGCCCGATCGAGGTGATCGAGCGCGAGGCGCCACCTGTGGTGGCTGTGCAGATCGCGCCCGAGCTCGATATGGCGGAGACGGCCGTGCAGCTCCTGAAGGCCCTGCCGCATTCCACCGCGGCCATCCTGTGCGCGCAGCCGTCGCGCCTGCCGACCCTGCGGCTGTCGGTCCGGGACGCCGCCTTCCCACAGGGTCGGGAGCCGTTCACCGGCACGCGCACGGACGCCGCCGGCCTCGAATTCGACCTCGTGCTGGTCCTCGACGCCGACGAGCGGGCCCTGCCCGAGACGCCCTCCGCCGCGTCCGACCTCTTCGTGCTCGCGAGCCGCGCCCAGAACCGCGTGCTGCTGCTGCACCAAGGCCCGCTGACGCGGCTGGTCGGGGGGGCCGCCATCCGGCACGAGAGTGTGACGCAGCTCGTGAGGAGCGAGTCCGACGCGGGCACGGGCAAGGCAGAGGCGTCACGCTAGGCCGCTCAGGTGCGGTATCCGGCTAGTCGCTGTGGCTGAGCGGCACCTTGCGGAACATGCCCCAGAGCGTGAGGTCGTAGAAGGCCTTGAGCGTGCCGGCCAGGACGAACGGCAGCCCCAGTGCGGCCAGCGACAGCGCGAGGCCCGTGACCGCCGGTGAGACGGCCGATGCCGTGCCGCGCACCGCCGCCGTCACGCCCGCCGCCGCCCCGCGCTCCTCGGGTGCGACGAGGGCCATCGTATACGCCTGGCGGGTGGGCACGTCGAGCTGCGACAGGAGGCTCCTCAGGACCAGGAGTACGGCGGCCGCAGGGAAGCTCGGCGCAAAGGCGACGAGCAGCAGCAGGACGTTGGACGGCAGGTGCGTGAAGACCATCGTGTTCAGCAGTCCGAAGCGCTTCGCGAGCCACGGCGCGGCCAGCTGCGAGAGTGCCATGGCGAGGTTCGTCGCGAAGAAGAGCACGCCCGCGACACCCGCTGCGATGCCGAAGCGCTCGTGCAGCCAGAGCACCGCGATGCCCTGGGCGACCAGGCCTCCGGCCAGCGCGTCGATGCCGAAGAGGGCGGTGAGGCGCAGGACGATGCCCCGGCTCTGCCGGAGCCGGCCGGCGGCTCCCTGCTGCTTCTCCCCGTCTGCCTCTTCCACGGCAGGCGAGAGGCCGCCGTAGATCCCGAGGAGGCCGAGGCCGATCAGGGCGTAGAACCAGAAGGCCACCGCGCTGCGCAGGCTGGTCGGCAGGACGGCCACGGCGAGGGCGCCGCAGGCGCCCGCGAGCGCCGCTGTCATGTTGTAGCGGGCGTAGAGGGCCATGCGTCGGCTGCCGCCGCCAAGGTGCGCCAGGGCCGCCTGCTCCAGCGGGAGCATGGCTGCGACGTCCTTGCCGGTCGGGCTGAAGGTGGCGAGAAGGCTCGCAAGCAGCAGCAGCGGCCAGGAGGTGCTCACGGCGAGCAGCACGCCGCCGAGCGTGATGCCTAGAGACATCAGCATCAGGCTGCGCCGGCGGCCGAGGGCCGCGCCGAGGCGCCCCGCCAGGGCGCTGAGGAGGCCGCTCGCGAGCAGCGCGACCGTGAACAGGAGGCCGATCGTTACGGCAGGGATGCCATGCGCTCGCCAGTAGAGCGCCACCTCCACCGACACGAGGCCATAGCCGAAGTTGCGCACGGCCGTCGCCGCGACGATGCGGCGGGCGTCGCGCACGCCGCGGTCAGCCAGCATGCCCGGCCGGGGGAGGCGCGTTTGCCATCAGCGATCCACCTCGGCCTGGCACCAGCGGTAGAGCGCGTCGTAGAGCGGCGTCTCGAGCCGGATCTTCTCCTGGTCCTGCTCGCCGTAGAGCAGCGCAAAACCGTGGGCGGCCGCGTAAAGCCCCGCCGCTTCCCTGGTGATGCCGCGGTCGTCCGCGACGTCGGCGCCGTGGACGATCAGGGCGAGACGCTCGAGCGCCGGGTCGTGCAAACCATAGTGCACCATGATCGACTCGAAGCTGCAGCGGCCGTCGACATGGCCAAGCTCCGCACCCTTGACGTCGAACGGGATGGCGCCCTCCTTCTCGGCCACCGCCATCACGTCGTCCCCGGCCACGAAAAGGAACTCGGCGCCGGGATCCACGAAGCGCCGGATCAGCCAAGGACAGGCGATGCGGTCCACGTTGGCGTTCTTGCGGGTCACCCACTTCATCGTGCCGGCCTCCCGAGACCAAACCTTCCTCGGTTCACGCTAGCATCGGCGCGTGGGGGAGACAAGAGGCGCCAGGACGGCGGGCGCCCCGATGGCGCCTGCCGTCCCCTAGGACAGGAGCAGCCTCAAGATGGCGTCGAGATCGCCGAGGTCCCGTGCCGAGCGCCCGAGGTGCCTCGCCACCTCGCGCCCGTCCGCGGCATAGGCGAGGATCGCCGGCATGCGCCCGAATGCCATCAGACGCCATTCCTGCCCGAACGCGGAGAGCAGGCTGGCAGCGGGATCGGGGACGCCGCGGAACGGGATCTGGTGATCCCTGAAGTAGCTCTGGAAGCGCTCGGGGCTGTCGGGCCCGATCGCAACCACGTCGACGCCCTGCTCCTTGAGGTCCGGGTAGCGCCGTGCGAGCTCACCGAGCTCCTTCCTGCAATAGGGTCAGAAGAAGCCGCGCAGCAGCACGACGATCACCGGCGCCGACTTCAGCAGGTCCTCGTCGGAAAAGGGCCGGCCGAGATGGTCGATCGTGGAGAACCGGGGCAACGCCATGAGACTCCACCTCGCTTCGCACGGTCTTCGGCGGTTGGGGGACGGATCCGGCGACGTCGCGCGTCCGGCAGGGCCCTCAGCGCATGCTCAAGGCGGCCCGGCCGCTCTTGAGGATCTGCGTCCAGCGGACAAGCTCCTCTACGAGTTGGCCCAGAACCTTCCGGGTGTCCTCGTCGGCAAGCCGGCCGTCTGCGGTGAACTTGGCCTGCGGGTCCCTGACGAGCACCTCCGGCTTGTTGATGAGGTGCATGTTGGTGAACACGGCCACGTGGCGGAAGTGGAGCTGAGCGCGCACGGTGCCGAACGCGCCCTGCGACGCGCCCATGATGCCCGCCGGCTTGCCGTAGAGCCCGGACTCTGCGACCGGCCTGCTCGCCCAGTCGAGGGCATTCTTGAGCGATCCGGTCAGGGAGTAGTTGTACTCGGGCACGGCGAACAGGAGACCGTCCATGGCCTGCAGCCGGCTGCGGAACTCTCTGACCGCCTCGGGAGGCGACGCGCCGTCGAGGTCCGGATTGTACAGCGGCAGGTCCCTGATCGCGATCTCCTCGTACACGGCATCTGAAGGCATCAGCTCGGCGGCGGCACGGAGCAGCCTCAGGTTGTAAGAGCCGCTGCGCAGGCTGCCGCAGATGCCGCCGATCCGAATCTTGCCGTCGTCCATCGGCGTGTCTCCTCTCATGGTGTCGGCCTAAACTATAGAGAACATAGCACTTTGGATATAGTTGTGCAACGAGCCAGGGTTGCAACGAGAGGAGGTTGGCGTCCCGGCGGGAAAAGGATGCGTGGACAGGATCACGAGAGACCGCCGAGGAGGCTGCAACCGTTGCGCTTCAAGGTTGTGCACGCTGCCGATCTTCATCTCGACACCCCGTGCAGCGGTCTTGGCCGGACGGCCCCGGGCGTGGCCGAGGCCTTGCGGGAGGCTTCGCTCGAAGCGTTCTCGGGGCTCGTCGAGCTGTGCCTGCAGGAGCAGGCGGCCATCCTGCTGCTCGCGGGCGACATCTACGACGGACCGGAGCGGGGCATCCGCGCCCAGCGCCGCCTGCGTGCCGGCCTGGAGCGGCTGGGCCAGGCTGGGGTGCGCACGTTCCTCGTGTACGGCAACCACGATCCCCTGTCGCATTGGGGTTCGGCCGCCGGATGGCCGGACGGCACCCACGTCTTCCCGGCCGACGAGGTGCAGGCCGTAGCCGTGGAGGTCCAGGGCAAGGTCGTCGCCACGGTGCACGGCATCTCCTTCCGCGAGCGGGAGGAGCGGCGCAACCTGGCGCGCCTCTTCAGGCCCGGCGGCGAGGGCGTGCAGATCGGCCTGATGCATGCCAACGTGGGCGACCCGCAGCATGCGGCCTACGCGCCGTGCAGCGTCGACGACCTGAGGGCGGGCGGCATGGACTACTGGGCGCTCGGGCATGTACACCGGCGCAGGCTGCTGCTCGAGGGCGGTCCCTGGGCGGCCTACCCCGGCGTCCTGCAGGGTCGGAGCCCCGCGGGCGGCGAGATCGGCGCCAAGGGTGCCCTCGTCCTGGAGTGCGATCATGACCTGGGACTCGTGGCGCCGCCGCGCTTCGTGGCCCTCGATCGCATCCGCTTCGAGGCGCTCGACGTGGACCTCTCGGGCGCGGCCGACGTCCAGCAGGCGGTCGACCGCCTGCTTGCGTCGGGGCAGAGCGTACGGCAGGCGGCCGACGGGCGCGCCCTGATCCTGCGCGCGACCCTCACGGGCGAGTTCGGGCCGCTGGCCGACCTGCAGCTGCGCCAGGCGGAGGTTCTGCAGGCGCTGCAGGAGGACGGTCTCGGGCAGGATCCGTTCGTCTGGTGGGACGGGCTCGAGCTCCGCACGCGGCTGCCCGTCCGTCGCGAGGAGATCGAGGGCAACGACAGCCTCGCGGCGGAGGTGCTCAGGGAGGGGACCCGCCTGCGCGACGATCCGGAGCAGCTCCTCGACATCCTCCGCCAGCTCGATCAGGACCTTGCGCGCTTCCCCGTGCGCGATGCCCTGGTGGCCAAGACGTCTCCGCAAGACCTTTTGGCGCAGGCCGAGGACATCTGTCTCAGGCTGCTCTCGGGAGGCGACAGCCGATGATCCTGCGCGGCTGGGAGATCGAAGGGTTCGGCATCTTCCGCGACACAGGGCTCTCGGACCTCCCGGCAGGCCTCACGGTGCTGCTCGGCCCGAACGAAGCCGGCAAGTCCACCATGCTCGCCTTCCTGCGCTTCATGCTGTTCGGCTTCCCCCGCGGCCAGCAGCACAAGTACCCGCCGCTGCAGGGCGGGCGGCACGGCGGCAGGCTGGTCTTCGAGGACGCCGAGGGCCTGTGGACCCTCGAGCGCATCCAGGGACAGCCCATGAGGCTCTTCGCCCCGGACGGGCGGCAGCTCGGTGAGGAGGTTCTGCGCAGCAGGCTCGGAGGCCTCGACGCCGACACCTTCAAGAACGTCTTCGCCTTCAGCCTCTTCGAGTTGACGGATATCGAGACGCTGGACAGGGAGGAAGTGCGCGAGCGCCTCTACTCCGCGGGCATCACCGGGGCCGGGCGCAGCGCGGCGGGCGTACTCGCGCAGCTGCGCAAGGGCCTCGAGGGGTATCTGCGCGCGCGATCGAAGGAGGGCGCCATCAACAAGCTGAGCGAGGCGCTCGGCGCGGCGCGCCGGGAGCTCGCCGACGCGATGGCCCTGGCCGGGCGCTATGAGCAGCTGGACGAGCAGTTGGCCGCCGCCGAGCAGCGCGCGGCGCAGCTCGCGGAGCAGGCAGCGCGGCTCGATCGGCGCCGCCGCCACCTCGAGCGCCTCGAGGCCCTCTACGTGCCGTGGAACCGCCTGCAGCGCCTGGAGCTGGAGATCGCCGCGGGAAAGGGCCCACAGGCCATCGCGCGCGGGCTCGTCGCCAGGATCGACGAGGGCCGGGCGCGCCTTGCGGAGGCGGAGGACGCGGTGAAGCGCCAGGAGGCGGCCTGCCGCGACCTTGAAGATCGCATAGCGCGCGAGGAGGCGCTCCTCGACACCGACCTGCTTGCGGCCGCCGGGCCTCTGCAGGCCGTGTTGCAGGAGGATGCGCTGCAGCGCGGCCGCATGCGGCGCAGCGACCGCCTGGGGCAGGAGGTCGCCCTGCAGGAGGCGCGGCTGGCCCGGATCGCGTCCGATCTGGGCGTCGGCGCGACCCAGGAGTTGCCTTCGGTCGAGCAGCCGCAGCTGCGGGCGGTCGACGAGGCCATCGGTCTCTTGCGGGAACAGGGCTTGGTGCGCAGCCGGCGCGAAGCGGAGGCGGAAGCCGGGCGACGGCGCCTCGCGGACGCCCAGGCGGCCTGCCGGGCGGCGGAGGCGCAGACGGCGGGCTACGAGGGCGTCCTGGACCTGGAGGCCCATCATGCCAGGGATGCCGCCCTGGAGCGGCACAAGTCCGCCATCGAGAGCCTCGCGCGGCGTCGCGGCCAGCTGTTCGCTCCGGGCATCGTCGCCGCGGCTGTCGCCGTCGTGGGACTCGCGGCCCTGGCCATGCAGGACTGGCTCCTCACGGTGCTGGTGCCGCTGGGACTCGGCGCCTTGCTCTGGCTGCTCCTCGGCACACCCGGACGGGAGCTGCGCCGCGCAGGAGAGGAGGTGCGGCTCTCCGCCAAGGATCTCGGCCTGACGGCGGCCCTCACGGCGGACGGCGTCGGGAGGGAACTCGCTGGATTGCGCGCGGAGCTGGGACGAGCCACCGCGGCGACGGCAGCCCGCGATCGCCTGCGCAGCGCCCAGGAGGCGTTGGCTGCCGCAGAGCGCCAGATGACGGAGTGCGCCATCGCCCTCGAGGATGCCGCCGGCAGTGAGGAGGCGGCGCGCGCCGCGCTCGACGCGATCAAGGCGTCGATCGGTGTGCCGCGCGAGATCTCGCCCCAGCACCTGCCCTCCTACCTGACCGGTGTACAGGCACTGGGCCAGTCGCAGGCGGAGCTTCGGGGTCTTGTTGCCGAACGCGCGGCGGAAGAGGCGGAGATCGCGGCCTGGCAGGCCAGGGCGGAGGCAGTCTGCCGGCAGCTCGGCAGCGCGCCGGCCGGGTCGCGCGAGGCGCTCGCCGACGCCGTCTCTGCCTTTGCGGAACCGCTGCAGGGGGCACTGCAGCGCGAGACCGCGCTCCGTCTGCTGCACGAGGAGCAGGAGCTGGCGTCAAGTCGCCTCGAGGAACGCAAGTCTGAGGCCGCCAAGGTTGCGGAGGTCTTGGCGGACGACCTCCGCGAGGCGGATCTCCAGGACGTCCCGGGCTTCGAGGCGTGGCTCGAGGCGCGGCAGACCCATGAGCAGAAGGTGCACGACCGCGATCTTGCCTTGGCCGCCTTCCGCGACCAGGCGGGCAGGGAGGACGAGAGTCTCTCCCAGGAGCTCGCGTCGGGCGATCCGGAACTGTGGCAGGGCGAACGCGCGGCGATCGACCAGGACCTCGGGGAGATCGGCGACCGGCGCGACATCGCCGTGCGCGAGAGCCAGGACCTCCTCCGCCTGCGGGCGGAGATCGCGGAATCCCAGGACGTGCCGCGGCTCGCCGCGCGCTGCGCGGAGCTCGAGGAGGAGCTGAGCCGCGCCGGCGAGGCATGGCGCGCCCAAGCCCTGGCGCAGCGGCTCCTGGAGCGCACGCTCGACGCGTACGCGCAGAGCCGGCAGCCCGACGTGCTGCGCGTCGCGTCCGATGCGTTCTCGCGCATCACCGCCGGACGCTATCGGGAGGTGCGGCAGCGGAGCGATGGCCAGGGTCTGTTCGCCCTGACCCAGACCGGCGGACCGAAGGAACCCGACGAGTTCAGCCGCGGGACGCAGGAGCAGCTCTATCTGGCGCTCCGTCTGGGACTCGCGGCATCCTACGGCGATCGCGTGGCGGCATTGCCGCTGGTGCTCGACGATATCGCCGTCAACTTCGACCCCGGACGCCAGGCCGCGCTTCTGCATGTGCTCGCCCAGTTCGCCGGCGAGCGCGGGCGCCAGGCCCTCTTCTTCACCTGCCATCCATCGCTGGCACTGGCCGCGCAGGCGGCGGCGCCAGGACTGCGGGTGGTGGACATGGCCGTGCAGCAGGCGCGGGCGCAGGTAGCCGCCGCAGAGGAGGAGTCCCTCGCGCAGCAGGTCGTCCGGCTGCTGGGCTCCGGTGCCTTGCCGGCGAAGGAGATCGCGGGCCTTGCCAGCGCCGCGGAGCCGGCCGTGCGATCCGTCCTGCTGGAACTCGTCGCCGCAGGCCGCGTCGAGGCGATCGGCAACGGTCGCGGCAGGCGGTATCGCCTGGCCTGAAGGTCGGTGTCCTGCGGCGGTGCGATGCGTGTGGCCCGCCGGGCATCGCCCCGCCGGGCCTGTACTATGGGAATTTGTGCAGGGACACGTGCGACAGAGGCGAATGACACCGTAGAGATCGGGGAGGAGGTGGCGCCATGGCTGCGGATCCCCGGCCGTGGGCGTCGACGATCGCAGCCGCGATCATCGGGGTGGCGCTCGTCGCAGGTACCCTGATCACCGCGCAGACCATCGAGTACGTCAAGACCTTCAACACGTCACTCCTGACCGTCACCGGCACGGCGCAGACCATCGTCACGTCGGACCAGGTGCAGTGGAGCGGCAGCTTCACGGTGAACGCCAGCCAGCAGGACTTGAAGCAGGGTTACGCGACCATGGCGCAGGACGCCGCCGGCGTGACGGCCTTCATCGAGCAGGCGGGCTTGCCGGCGTCCGACATCAGTATCTCCCCGGTGACGATGAACCTGAACTACGTCGACTGCAAGTCAAGCCCGTCGGCCTGTGGAGCCTACGGCCCCAACACCTACCAGCTCACGCAGAACGTGCAGGTGAACTCGGACCAGGTGGAGGCCGTCACGCGGCTCGCGCAGAACATCCAGCCCCTTATCCAGAAGGGCGTCGTCTTCTCGTCCCAGGGCCTGAACTACTACTACAGCCGCCTCGGTGGGCTCAGGGCGAAGATGCTGGCCTTGGCGACCCGCAATGCGCGCGACCGGGCGGAGCAGATCACGGGCAGCGTCGGCAGCCATGTGGGCCAGCTGATCTCCGTCACGACCGAGCCGTTCCAGATCACGCCCGTGAACTCGGCCCAGGTGTCGAACGGCGGGCAGTACGACACGACGACCATCCGAAAGCAGGTGCAGGCGATCGTGCAGGCGACGTTCCGCCTGCAGTAGCGGCCCTCTCAGACGACGGCGTCAACCGGCATGCCTGTGCGGGGAACTAGCGGACGACCTGGCCGCAAGCCTCCACGGTCGTGCCCCTACCAGCGCGGGCGAGTAGCTGAGATCGGCCGGGGACGGCAGCGGCGCATGCGTCAGCGCGACGCCGGCCTCAAGGTAGGCCTGCGTCACGAAGCCGCTGCAGGTCCAGCGGCCTGCCCGCCAGTGGTACCAGGACGGCAGCACCATATGGAGGTCGAGGCGGGCTGCGTCGGCAAGGAGCTCCTCGATGCCGTAGGGGGTGCCGACGTGGTCCTCGGCCCAGCTGAGGGCCGCCTGCCGCTGCACCGGAGCCGCCCGCACGCGGAAGGCCCAGCCGTTGCGCATGTAGCGCTCGAGCGGCCCGTGCTCCACCTTGGGCCATGTGGGATCGACGAGATGGCCGTCGCCGACGAGGCAGGCGTGGACGAAGGGATTCCCCTCGCTCCAGGCGATGAGAACGTCCAGGAGGCGTGCCGGCAGGCCGTCGCGCAAGGACCGTGTCATCAGCAGCACGTCGCCCGGCAGGAGATCCTGCACCCGGTAGGACACGAAAAAGCCCCCTTGCAGCGCGCATCCTATGCGGCTGCAGGGGGCGGCGAACCCTAGCGGTTCAGCGCAGCCATGCGAAGGCGCCGAGGACGAGCGAGAGCAGGACGCCGTTCAAAAGGTGCAGGCGGGACACCTCCGGCAGAAGCCGGCGCAGGGGACCGGTCCTGCCGATTGTGGCGGCGACCGGCACCAGGGCGACGGTCAGGGCGGCGGGCCATGGCAGCAGGCCGATCGCGGCGATGGCGGGCCAGACGACGGCCGCCACCGCTTCCGCCCGCAGGAACGAGAGACCTCTCTCGGCCCCCAGCAGGATGGCCAGCGTGTGCCGTCCGCGCTCCTGGTCGCTCTCGCGGTCGCGCAAGTTGTTCGCGGTCAGGATGGCGGCGACGAGGAAGCCCACAGAAAGCGACGCGGCGATGGCCGCGGCGCTCACTTGGCCGATCGCCGCCACCTCGCTCACGAGGGTCTCCAGGACGCCCATGAGCAGGAAGACGGTCAGTTCGCCGAAGGGCGTCGCGGCGATCGGGCGTGGCCCGGCGCTGTAGAACACCGCCACGAGGATGCTGAGAAGGCCGAGCAGGACAAGGAGAGGTCCGCGCGCGAGCGCGAGCAGGCAGCCCAGGACGAAGGCGAGGGCGAACGTGGCGACGGCAGCTGCGAGCACGGCCTTCGGCGACGTCTCGCCCTGCACGATCACACCGGCGATGCCCGTGAGACCCTGGTGGTCCACGCCGCGGCGGAAGTCGAAGTACTCGTTCGCCATGTTGGTCGCGATCTGGAGCAGGAGCGAAATGACGAGCATGTCGAAGGCGAGCAGGAAGTCGACCCGGCCGGAGAGCGCGCCTGCGGCCGCGCCCACCAGGACCGGCACCACCGCGGCGCTCAGGGTGTGCGGGCGGGTCAGGCGCCAGAGTTGTCCAAGGGTCATTCGGAAGGCACCTCCGGCTTCAGGGCATGGCGCACGAGCTTGCCGCCGGCGTTGCGGGGAAGCTCAGGCACGAAGCGGATCCCCCTGGGAACTTTATAGACTGCGAGCTGCGTGCGCAGGAAGCGGAGGATGTCGTCCGCCGACGGGCTCGTCCCGTCGCGCGGCACGACCGCCGCGGCGGGGACCTGCCCCCAGACGCTGTCGGGCACCGGGTAGACGGCAGCATCCTGGACGCCCGGGTGGCGCATCAGGGCCGCCTCCACCTCTGCGGGATAGATGTTCTCGCCGCCCGACACGATCAGGTCCTTGCGACGGTCGAGCACGTAGAGGTAGCCATCCTCGTCGATGTAGCCGATGTCACCCGTGCGCAGGTAGCCTCCCGAAAAGCGCTCTCGCGTCTCCTCGGGCCGGCCGAGGTAGCCGGGAATCACCGTCGGGCCCCGGACCAGGATCTCGCCGGGTTCACCCGCCGGCATGAGACGACCGCCTTCGACGATGCGCAACTCGGTCATGAAGAGCGGCCGGCCGGCCGAGCCGACGTGCTGTAGAGCCTCCGCGGGCGCCAGCGTCGCGGCCTGCGAGGCGGTCTCCGTCAGGCCGTAGGTCGAGGCGATGGGCCAGCCCGCCCCGAGCGCCTGGTCGAGGAGTTCCCGGGACGCCGCGGCACCGCCCAAGAGGGCGAAGCGCAGGCTCTTCGGCGGCGTGACGTCGGCCTGCAGCAGACGCTCGAGCATGACCGGGACGAGCGAGATGCAGGTCGCGCCCTCCTCCTCAAGGCCGTGGCGCACGGCGTCGACCTCGAAGCCGTCCTGCGCCAGCACCGCGCCGCCGAAGAGCGCGGAGCGCAGCAGGATCGACAGGCCGCCGACATGGAAGAGCGGCATGCAGAGCAGCCAGCGGTCGCCGGGCAAGGCACCGAGGCCCATCGCGGAGGTGACCGCCGCGTAGAAGAAGTTGCGCCTCGTGAGCATCGCGCCCTTGGCCGGGCCCGTGGTGCCGGAGGTGTATACGATGGCCGCCACCGCATCGGGGCCGACCGCGACGGGGTCCGCGGCCGTGCCGCGGTAGAGCGGGCTTTGGGCGTCGGCCGCCTTGGGCAGCAGCCAGATGGGGAGGTCGAGCTCCCGCGCGAGCAGCTCGCCGCGGGCCTGCTGAGGCTCCCCGACGACAAGGAGGCGCGGCCTTGAGTCCAGGAGCTCCTGGTGCAGCTCAGGCGCCGTGAGGCGCGTGTTGAGCGGCACGATCGCCGCGCCGAGGCGAAGCACGGCGTGCAGGAGGACGGCGAAGTCGAGGCCGCCGGGCATCAGCGCGGCGATGCGGTCGCCGGGGCCGACGCCCGCGGCCTTCAGGCTGCCGGCTGCGATCGCGGCCAGCTCGTCGAGCTGCCGGTAGGTGACGTCCCGGCCTTCGGCCCGGAGCGCGAGGGCTGCGGGCGACCGCTCGGCGCGCCTGCGGAGGAAGTCCGGCAGGAGCCAGGGCTCTTCCACTGCCTCTGTCATCTCAGGGCAGGCGCGGGAACTTGCCGAAGTCGGGCTTGCGCTTCTCCAGGAAGGCTTCCTTGCCTTCCTGGCCTTCCTCCGTCATGTAGTAGAGCATCGTGGCATCGCCTGCGAGCTGCTGCAGGCCCGCCAGCCCGTCGGTGTCGGCGTTGAACGCCGCCTTGAGGAAGCGCAGCGCGAGCGGGCTCTTCTCGAGGATCTCCCTGGCCCAGCGGATCGACTCCGCCTCGAGCTCCGCGAGCGGTACGACCGTGTTGACAAGGCCCATCTGCAGAGCTTCCTGCGCCGAGTACTGGCGGCAGAGGTACCAGATCTCGCGCGCCTTCTTGTGGCCGACGATGCGCGCCAGGAGCGCCGCGCCGTAGCCTGCGTCGAAGCTGCCCACCTTGGGACCCGTCTGGCCGAACACCGCGTTGTCGGCCGCGATGGTCAGGTCGCAGACGAGGTGCAGCACGTGGCCGCCGCCGATCGCGTAGCCGGCGACCACGGCGATCACGGGCTTGGGCAGCGTGCGGATCTGACGCTGCAGGTCGAGCACGTTGAGCCTTGGCACGCCGTCGTCGCCGACGTAGCCGGCCTTGCCGCGGATCCTCTGGTCGCCGCCGGAACAGAAGGCAAGGTCGCCCTTGCCCGTCAGCAGCACCACTCCGACCTCCTGGTCGTCGCGAGCCCTGCGGAAGGCGTCCTCCATCTCGAAGATCGTCTTGGGCCTGAACGCGTTGCGCACCTGCGGCCGGTTGATCGTGACGCGCGCGATGCCTTCGGCGCGTTCGTAGATGATGTCCTCGTACCCGCCGAGCTGCTCCCAATCCATGCCTGCCTGCCGCCGGGGGCCGAAACCCGGGCCCCTCCCCCGTGCGGCGCACTCCTTTCCGGCCCGCCGCGGTGACCGCTGCGGGATGGGGACTTGTGAAGACGCGCGGCCGCCTTCAGGACTGGCGGAGGAACTCCGCGACGTAATCCGCGAACAGCCTGGGCCGCTCGAGGTGGACGGTGTGACCGACGCGCGGCACGCGCACGAACCTGGCGTCGGGTATGCGTTCGGCCATCTGGGAGAGGATCGCCTCGTACTTCTTGTCCTCCGTGCCCGCGATCAGGAGGACACGACCGCGTATTTCCGCGAGCCGGTCCCAGACGTCCTCGTCCTCTCCGGCGCCCGCCCCGCGCAGGCTGCGGGCAAGCCCCGCGGGGCGCTGGCACAGCTTTCGCTCGCGCAAGGCGGCCTGCCGCGAGGCCGGCAGCAGCCGCAAGGTGCGGAAGAGATCCTGCTGGAGCCACCTGTCGACGAAGGCGGGCAGACCCTCCTCGTCGATCGTGCGCGCGAGAGCGAGGTCGCTCTCGCGGCGGCGCTGGCGCTCCTGCGGATCGCGGATGCCGGGCGAGGCGCTCTCGAGCACCAGCCGGTGGACGCGCTGGGGATATCTGAGGACCGTGCGCAGGGCTACGCGGCCGCCCATCGAGTAGCCGAGCAGGTCGAAGCGGTCGAGGCCGAGGTGGTCGGCGAGGGCCAGCACGTCGTCGGCCGAGGCGGCCAGACTGTAGCGCCTGGAGTCTTCCGGTGCGTCGGATTCGCCATGGCCCATGAGGTCCAGAGTGATGGTCATGGCCTGTCGCCTGAGTGCGGCGGCCAGAGGCAGGAAGTCGCGGCCGCTGCCTGTGAAGCCGTGCAGAGCGATGAGGGGAGCGCCGCTCCCCTGAACCTCGTAATGCAGGCAGGCACCATCGCGCAGGAATTCAGGCATCTGCGAGCGCCGCCCGCGCAGCTGCCTGCGCGGCGGCGAACACCTCCTCGTGCAGGATGCGGCTCTCCTCGCGGTCCGTGCGGAACTCTACGACGTCAAGACCGGGTGAGGCGAGTGCTTCGCCGAGTGCGGCCAGGAGTTCCTCCCGCGACCGGGCCCGCAGGTGGCGGCCGCCGAACATGGCGATGCCCGGCGCGAAGTCGACACCGTGCGGCGTGCCGAAGAATTCCTCGAACCGCGGTGCGCCGTGCTGGGGCAGGTGGGAGAAGATGCCGCCGCCGTCGTTGTGCAGCAGGAGCACCGTGATGCTCGCGCCTGTGCGGGAGGCCGCCAGGAGGCCCGTGAAGTCGTGCAGGAACGAGAGGTCGCCGATGGCGAGCGCCGTGCGGCCGTCATGTGCGAGTGCTGCGCCGATGGCGGCCGACACGACGCCGTCGATGCCGCTCGCACCGCGCATGGCGAGCACCCGGGGGCCGCCGCCCGACGGCAGGAACCCGTCCAGGTCGCGTACGGGCATGCTCGATGCGACGAAGAGCTGGTCCGCCGTGCCGAGCATCGCGCCAAGCGTGCGCAGCGCCGCCGGCTCGAACGCCTCGTGCGCCTGGAGGAAGGCCTCGGCCGCGGCCCGCGCCGCACGGTCGGCCCGCGCAAAGAGGTCGAGGTACGGCATCCTTGCCGGCGGCGGACCGAGGCGCTCGCGGAGCGCTGCGGCGTCCAGGTGCGCTTCGCCCGGCAGCAGGATCCCCGTCGCGAGCAGGGGATCGCGCCAGGATTCTTCGCCGGGCAGCAGGATCGTCGCCTCTTCGGGCACTCCCGAAAGCCACTGCCCGAGCGACTTCGACGTCGGCATGCCGCCGACGCGCAGCACGAGATCGGGCTGAAGCGCCTCTCGCAGATCTGCCTCTCGCAGGTAGAGGTCGTAGGCGTCGATGCGGCAGGGAGCATCGGCGTGCAGCGTGCGCAGGCCCGAGAGAGGGTCCGCGAGCAAGGGAAAGCCGGTCAGGCGGGAAAGCCCCAGGAGGTCGGGCGTGGGCCGCGACGGCGGCAGCGGACCCGCGACGATCATGCCGCGCCGCGCGGCCCGGATGCGCCGGGCGGCCTCGTCGAGGAGCGCGGAGGGACTGCGGCGCTCGGGGAGTGCGGCTCGCAGATCCGCGGGCCTGGGCGCAGGAGGCGTGAGCGGAGCCTCGGGCAGCAGCGGCTCGCGCAGGGGGATGTTGACGTGAACGGCACCGAACGGCCGGCCGAGGGCCGTCGCCACGGCCCGCAGGCCGGCTGTGCGCGCATAGCGGCCGACCGCCGCCGGGTCGCCGCCGTCGGTCGGCAGCTCGAGGAACCATTTGGTGTTCTGGCCGTAGATGCGGCTCTGGTCGATCGTCTGGTTCGCGCCGACGTCGCGCAACTCGCGCGGCCTGTCCGCCGTCAGGACGACGAGGGGCACGTGACCGTGCCTGGCCTCGACGACGGCCGGCAGGTAGTTGGCGGCGGCGGTGCCCGATGTGCAGACGAGCGCGGCGGGGCGTCCGGACGCGAGTCCCAGTCCGAGGCCGAAGTAGGCGGCCGAGCGCTCGTCCACAAGGATGTGGCGGCGGATCGTCGGGAACTCCGCGAAGGCGAGCGCAAGCGGCGTCGAGCGTGATCCAGGACTGATCACGACATCTCGCAGACCCGCATCGCGCAAGGCGCCGATGAACTCCATCAACGGCAGGTACTGGTTCATGGACCGCTCGCCTCCCGAAGCGCCTGGCGCAGCGGCCGGAACTTGAGTTCCGTCTCGCGCAGCTCCTCCTCGGGGTCGGAATCCTCCACGATGCCGCAACCTGCCCACAGGGTGGCCAAGCTGCCCCTGACGAGGGCGCAGCGGATCGAGACGTCGAGCTCGCCCTCGCCGTCGTCCCGCCAGTAGCCTACCCCGCCGCTGTAGAGGCCACGGGAGACCTGCTCGTGGTCGCGGATCCACGCCTGGGCGCGACGGCGCGGCGTGCCTCCCATGGCGGGTGTGGGGTGGAGGGCGCCGGCGAGCGTGAAGATGGTCTCGCGAGGACCCAGAAGCGCACGCACCGGGGTGAAGAGGTGCTGCACGCTGTGGAGTTGCATCAGCCCGGGGGCGGCCGGGACGTCCGGATGCATGCCGCGCTGCTCTAAAGCCGCCTCGACCGCCTGCACGACGAAGGCATGCTCGGCACGATTCTTGGCGCTGCCGAGGAGCTCCTGGCCGATGATCCGGTCCTCTTGGGGCGTCCTGCCGCGCGGGGCGGAGCCCGCAAGGCAGGCTACCTCGGCGACGCCGCCGGCGACGCGCACCAGGAGTTCTGGTGTCGCGCCGAGGAAGGTGTGTCCGTCACGGTGCACGGCGAAGACGCTGCAGTCCTGCTCGCGCCGCGCGAGCGACCGCAGCACCCGTGCGGCGTCGATCGGCCGCGTCGCGAGCGCGAGGCTCGTCCGCGCCAGCACCACCTTCTCCATGTTGCCGGCGCGGATCGCCTCGCGCGCGCGCTCCACCTCGTCGCGCCATGCGTCGCGGCTGCCCGGAGGGTCGGCAAAGCGCAGGCGGGCCTGGGCCGCGGCCAAAGGCGCCGTCGCCAAGAAGGCCGCCAGGAGGTCCGGTGCGGCCTCCGCGGGGCCGCCGTCGCCGCCACGGCCAAAGAGGCGCAGCGCAGACTGGCCATTGCGCTCTTCGAACAGCAACTGCGGTACGATGAAGTCGGCCGGCGCAAACGGGGCGAATGGCCCTGCGAGCGGGCCCCTGTCCGCAAAGGCGAACGCCCCGAGCAGGATGGGCGCAGAGAGCGTGCGACTCGCCTCGGCGACGGCCTCAAGGCGGTCAGGCCCTGACGCCTGCAGGTGCAGCAGCTCTCCGACGCCGAGCAGGCTCAGGCGGCGGTCGGCGCTTTGCCAGAAGACGTACGGCCGGCCCAGGGCCTGCGCCCGGGCGACGAGGTCGAGCGGCCGCTCGGGAACGGCCTGGGACACAGAAAACCAGCCGGCTGCGTCACGACGGGCGGCTTGCCAGCGGTCTGCGAGGGAGGCGTTCGCGACTGAATGACCATTCATTTGCCATCATTGTAGCGCCCTGCGCGTGTTGCGACAATCCGCCGCCATGGATGCAGGTGCCGAACGGTTGCCTCCCGAAGCACGACGGTCGGAACGCCTGCGCGTTCCATACGCCGGCCTGCCTGCCGGGGGAGGAGCCCAGGTGATCGTCGGCATTGGCGTCGATCTCGTGGAGGTGGAGCGGCTGCGCCGGGCTCTTGCACGGAGGCCGGCCCTGCGCCAGCGCCTCTTCGCCACTGCGGAGCTCCTCGGTGCCGGCGGCCCGGGCGAGGCGCGGTCGCTGGCCGCGCGGTTCGCGGCCAAGGAGGCCGCGCGCAAGGCGATCGGGCTCACGGCGGCCGGGACAAGCTGGCGCGACGCGCAGGTCATCGGCGGCCACGGCGGCCCGCCGCGGCTCGAACTGCACGGCAGGCTGCTCGAGGCGGCACAGGACTTGGGCGCCACCCGCTGGCACCTGAGCCTTGCCCACGAACGCGAGTATGCAGTTGCGATGGTGGTGATCGAGACATGAAGGTCACAACGGCTGACGAGATGAGGGCCGCGGAGGCCGCGGCGGAGGCGCACGGACTGGGCAGCGAGGTGCTGATGGAGACGGCCGGCCACAGGATCGCCGAGGAGATGCTGCGCCTCGCGGGCGCGCGCCCGCGCGTGCTCGTGCTGGCCGGACCAGGTCAGAACGGCGGCGACGGCCTGACGGCTGCGCGCCACCTGCTCGGCCTGGGCGCCGAGGTGCATGTCTGGCTGCTCGCGGATCCGGGACGTCTGCGCGGCGCGGCACAGGGACAGTGGCAGCGACTGAGGGAATCGGCGGAGGTTCTCTGGACCGAGGCGGCGGGCACGCCGAGCGGGCCTTTCGACGGCGCGATCGACGCGATGTTCGGCACATCCTTGCGCGGCGATCTGTCGGGCGACGCGCTGCGTGCGGTGCGCTACCTGGAGGCGACGCGGCTGCCTTTGGTCGCGGCGGATCTGCCGTCCGGCGTGCATGCCGACACGGGGGCGATCGCGGGCGCCGCGGTGCGCGCGACGCGCACGGTGGCGCTCGGGGCACTCAAGCCGGGTCATCTCTTCTGGCCGGGCAGGGACTTCTGCGGCGAGATCGTGCTGGAGCCGCTCGGCCTGCTGCCCGCGTGGCTCGAGCACGCGCGCATGGAGCGCGTCGAGGGGGTCGTGGCGCGCGACGTGCCGCCGACGTCCGGCAAGGGCGCCTATGGCAGGACGGTCATCGTGGCGGGCAGCACGCACTATCCCGGTGCCGCCTGGCTTGCGGCGCGCGGCGCCGTCCGGGGCGGCAGCGGGCTCACGGTGCTGGCATCGGTCGGACAGGTGCTCGGGCACGCGGCCGCGATGCCCGAAGTGATCGCGCGTCAGCTGCAGGCCCGCGGAGCAGGCGTGATCGATCCCTCCGTGCTTGGACCCGCGGTGTTCCACGACGCGACGGCCGTGGTGATCGGACCGGGTCTGGACCGCATCGACGCCCAGGGGCAGCGCGCCTGGCTCGGCGTGTATCTCGGGCTGCACCGGCCGCTCGTGCTGGACGCGGACGGCCTGAGACCCGTGCAGGGAAGGCTTGAGGTTCTGCGGAGGCGCCCAGGTCCGACCGTGCTGACGCCGCACGCCGGCGAGGCCGGCCGGCTTCTCGGGCGCGTCGTCGCCGAGGACGCGCCCTCGCGCCTCGCGGCGGCCTGCGAGATTGCAGAGAGGAGCGGTGCCGTCGTGCTGCTCAAGGGTCACCCGACGTTCGTGGCTGCTCCCTGGGGGCGCGTGGGCGTCATCGACGCAGGCGGGCCGGAGCTTGCAGCCGGCGGTACCGGAGATGTCCTGAGCGGCGCGCTTGGCGCGCAGCTGGCGCAGGGCTTCGCGGCACGCCCCGCGGCGGAACGCACCGCCTTCGCCCACGCCGGTGCCGGCTCTCTCCTGAGGCAGCGCATGCAGCGCGGAGGTTTCGCGAGCGAGGTCGCAGACCTTCTGCCGGCCGCTCTCGGGTGGCATGCCGATGCGTAGCGCCTTTCTCGAGGTGGACCTCAGGCGCCTCGCACTCAACGTGGAACTGCTCTGCAGGACGGCGGGCGAGCGCAAGCTGATGGCAGTCGTCAAGGCGAACGCCTACGGCCACGGCGCCGTGCCGGTGGCGCAAGTCGCCCTGCAGGCAGGGGCGCAGTGGCTGGGCGTCGCGACCCAGTCCGAGGCGGAGGAGATCCGGCATGCCGGCATCGTCGCGCCCATGCTGATCCTTGGCCACCTGCGTCCTGACGAGTACGAGACGTGCGCCAGGCACAACGTCAGCGTCGCCGTCTCGGACCCGGTGGCGATCGACCAGGCGAGTCACATCGCGGCGCGGGCGGGCAAGACGCTCGGCGTGCAGCTCAAGCTCGACACCGGCATGGGCCGCATCGGGGCGAGGCCGCAGGACGCGGTGGAGCTGGCGCGCCGCATCGCGGGCAGCGAACACCTGCGCTTCGAGGGCGTCTTCTCGCATCTCTCGTCGGCAGGCCAGGACGACGCCTTCACGCAGAGGCAGCTGGGCATCTTTCAGGCGGCCCTCGGGCGCCTCGAGAAGGCCTCGCTGCTGCCGCCGTGGAGGCACATCCTCAACTCGGCCGGTACGCTCGCAGGGTACGAGGCGCCAGGCACGAACCTGGTGCGCACAGGCATCGCCATGTACGGCCTCAACCCGGACGGTGTCAGCGCACCGCCCAAGGGACTGCAGCCCGTGATGTCCCTGCACGCGCACGTCAACTTCGTCAAACGCGTGCCGCGGGGCACGCCGGTCGGTTACGGCCAGACCTACGTCGCCGAGCGCGAGGTGCAGATCGTGACGCTCGGCATCGGCTATGCCGACGGCTACCGGCGCGGCTTCTCCGGCCGCGCCCGCGCCCTGATCGGAGGCATGCACTGGCGCGTCGCCGGGCGCGTCTCCATGGACCAGACGACGGTGGCGGTCGACAGCGACTTCCCGGTCTCGGTCGGCGACGAAGCCGTGCTGATGGGACGGCAGAAGGACCGGGAAGTGACGGCGGAGGAGCTTGCAGGCATCATCGGCACGATCAACTACGAGATCGTCACCGGCATGAGTTCGCGCCTGCCCCGGGTCTACCGGCCCCGCAGCTGACGCGGAATCATAACTCTACCCTAGGATGGTGGCCATGAATCCACTGATCGGCATCACATGCAGCATCGACGAGCAGGCCGACAGGCTGCAGCTCAATGCGGCCTACCTCGAGGCGGTCGAGGCCGCCGGCGGCGTTCCGGTCCTGCTGGCCGGCGGCCGGGAGGTGGCGCTCGAGGTCATCTCGCGGCTCGACGGGATCCTCTTCACGGGCGGCGTCGACCTGGATCCGGCGTACTTCGGCGAAGACCCGCTGCCTGGACTCGGCGAGGTAAGCCCGCGCCGCGACTTGTTCGAGGTGGAGCTCTGCCGGACGGCGCACCGCCTCGGGGTGCCGTCGCTCGGCATCTGCCGCGGCTGCCAGCTGATGGCGATCGCGCTCGGCGGCGACGTCTACCAGGACATTCCGAGCCAGCTGCCCAACGCACTGCAGCACGCCCAGCGCGGACCCCGCTTCCACAAGAGCCACGGCGTCACGGTGACGCCGGGTTCCCGCCTCGCCCGGATCGCAGGCACGGACGGGCTGCGCGTCAACTCGTTCCACCATCAGTCGGTGCGCCGGCTGCCGCAAGGGGCCTCGGTCTGTGCCGTGGCACCCGACGGTGTCGTGGAGGCCTTCGAGGACAAGAGCCACCCGTTCTGGCTCGGGGTGCAGTGGCATCCGGAGGGTCTGTGGCACGAGGACGAGGCGTCGAGGGCCCTGTTCCGCTCGCTGGTGGACGCCGCACGGGAGGTCGCATCGCGTGGACGCTGAACTGATGGTGGAGGTCTGGCGCGGCCAGATGGTCGAGAGCCGGCATTACGGGCACTTGGCGGTTGCGGACCGGTCGGGAAGGCTCCTCTTCGCGCTCGGGAACCCTGATCAGAGAATCTACCTTCGCTCGTCGGCCAAGCCGTTCCAGACCATGGCGGTGGTCTTGAGCGGGGCAGCCGACCGCTTCGGCATGACGTCCGCGGACCTCGCGATCGCCACCGCGAGCCACACGGCGGAGGCCGTGCACATCCGGCAGGTGGAGCACCTCCTTGGCCTCGTCGGCAAGAGCGTCGAGGACCTGCAGTGCGGGGCGCACCCGCCGACCGACCCGCAGGCGCAGGAGGAGTTGCGCAGGCAGGGCATCGCGCCCACCGCGATGCACAACAACTGCTCAGGCAAGCACGCCGCCATGCTTGGGGTGGCGCAGACGCTGGACGGTGACCCGAGTCGCTACCTGGACCCCGAAGCGCCGGGCCAGCGGCTCGTCCGCAGCATCGTCGCGGAGATGTGCTCCGTGCCGGAGGACGAGATCGCGGTCGGCATCGACGGATGCAGCGCGCCGGTCTTCGGCCTGCCGCTTCGCGCCATGGCCGTCGGCTACGCCCGGCTCGCCGATCCCTCGGGCCTGAGGCCCGAACTGCGGGCTGCGGCCAGCCGCGTACGCGATGCCATGATGGAGCACCCGTACCTGATCGCGGGGCGCGGCCGGGTTGGCGTCGACATCATGCAGGCAGGCAGGGGCCGGCTTGTGGCGAAGACGGGTGCGGAGGCGGTGTTCGGTGTCGGGGACCTGGCGCGCGGCCAGGGCCTCGCGATCAAGATGGACGACGGCCAGACGCGGGGCGTCGCACCCGCACTCGTCGAGAGCCTCGTCCAAGCGGGTTTCCTCGACGAGGTGGCGGCCCAGGAGCTTGAAGCGTGGCGCGGCGGTGCGCAGCGGAACTTCGCGGGGCGTGATGTGGGGCGCGTAGCCGTGCAGTTCCGCCTCAAGTCGCACGTCTGATACCGGAGCAGGGAGGCGGGTCGAGAGGATGCAGGTCTACATCTCCGCTGACATGGAGGGAACCGCCGGCGTCACGGGCTGGGTGATGACGAACCCCGGCGAGCACGATTACGAGCTCGCCCGTCGGCTGATGACCGCGGAGGTCAACGCGGCGATCGAGGGAGCGTTCCTTGGCGGCGCGACGACGGTCGTCGTCAACGACTCGCATGACGGCATGCGCAACCTGCCGCTCGACGGCATCGACCCGAGGGCCCTCGTCCTCAGCGGGTCACCGAAGGCAGGCAGCATGGTGGAGGGTCTCACCGAGGCCTACGACCTGATGTTCTGCACGGGCTACCATGCCATGGCGGGGAGTCCCTCGACCCTCGCCCACACCTACAACCTCACGGTGCAGCAGGCGGAGATCTCCGGCCGCAAGGTGGGCGAGCTCGGCCTCAACGCCTATTGGGCGGGCACGTTCGGCGTGCCCGTGGCCCTGGTGACCGGCGACGACGTACTCGAGGCGGAGACGGGAGAGCTCTTGCCGTGGGCCCGCTACGCGCAGGTGAAGGAGGCGCGCGGCCGCTACGCCTCGCTCTCGCGCGGCGCGCAGGCGGCCTGCGCGGCGATCAGGCAGGCGGCCGAGGTGGCGGTGCGTGAAGGCTCTTCGTTGCAGCCGCTCCTCCCGCCCGATCGTCCTGAGATCAAGATCCGCTTCACGAACCCCGGCCAGGCGCAGTCGGCTGCGATCTGCCCCGGGGCCGAGCGCCTCGATGTTCTTACGGTGCGCTTTGGGCACCAAGACTACCGCGAGGTCTATCGCGCCTTCCGCACCATGGTCACGCTGGCGTCCGACCTGCGCTGAGCCATGCCGGACCTCGAAGCGATCCGGGTGCATGCCGCGTCCTGCACCCTCTGCCCGCTGCACGAGACGCGCACCCAGGTGGTCTTTGGGCGCGGCAACCCCGACGCGTCCATCGTCCTCGTCGGCGAGGGGCCGGGGCGCGACGAGGACCTGCAGGGCAGGCCCTTCGTCGGCGCTGCGGGCCAGCTGCTCGACAAGATCCTCCTGGCCGTCGGCCTTGGCGAGGACGAGGTCTTCATCACGAACACCGTGCTCTGCCGGCCGCCGGGCAACCGGGTGCCGCTTCCGGCCGAGATGGAGGCCTGCCGCGTCCACCGCGAGGCCATCTTGCGGGCGATCGACCCGCCGATCGTCGTGCTGCTCGGCGCGACGGCCCTGAAGGCGGTCTTCGGGCCGAAGGCGGGCATCACGGCCATGCGGGGCCAGCGCCTGGAACAGGACGGCCGCTGCTACTATCCGACCTTCCACCCGGCCGCCCTCTTGCGCGACCCGAGCCGCAAACGCCCGGTCTGGCGAGACTTCCAGCGGATCGTGGCGGATTATAGGCTCATTCAGGTGGCATCTGCGCAAGGTGACGCCACAGGCTCGCCATCGCCTGGGCCTGACGGCGAGGAGAGTCGCTGAGCACGACGAGACGCTCGTGCCTGGGCAGCTCCAAGGGCCGGTAGGCGGCAAGCGCGGTGGCCTCTCGGAGCGCAAGCGTCGCAAGGAGCGCCTGGCGGTCGTCGTCCCCGAGCTCCGACACGACGACGAGGACCGCGTCCTGGCGAAGGAGGGGCAGGTGGGGGGCGAGTGGGCGGTCGGCGGCCCATACGACGGCCCGGGCCTGGGCGAGGAGATTGCCGGCGCCTTGCCAGCGCACCGGCCGCAAGGCCTTCGGCGCATGGTCCGAGATCAGGCTGCAGCGGACCTTCGCGCCCTTGGCCAGGGACTGCAGCGCCCTGCCGACGCGGCCGCCGCCCGCGACCGCCAAAAAGCCCTGGCCGACCGCTTCGCGCAGGGCATGCAGGCGCAGGGGCCGCGGACTCGGTGGCAATGGGCCTTCGGCCAGGAGCCCTCCCAGCGTCTCCAGTGCCCGTGCGGCGACGCCGCGCTGACCGCCCACCGCGGCGCCGACGAGCGGCCCTGGCGGCTGTCGCCAGACGGCGGGTCCGAGGGCGTAGAGGGGCGGCAGCGGCTGCGGGTCGCCCTCCGGCAGGTAGAGGGCGGCCAGCAGCGAAGGCTGCGCCGCAAAGATCTGCAAGAGGTCGTCGCCGCTGACAACCTCGATGCCGCCGAGCGCCTGGGGCGGGCGGTGGCGGGCCAGTAGCGAAGGGTAGATGCCGATCTGTCTCTTTGCAGCTTCCACGACTACCAGAGTTGGCGCCCTGCGGCGGAAAACCTTTCGGGGGGGCAGCGGATGCGGCTTCGCGACGTGGGAGAGTGGGGCTTCATCGAACGCCTGCGGCAGTTCGCGGGGCTCGAGGGGCTTGGTCTTCGGGACGACTGTGCGCTCCTGCAGCCGATGGCGCCCGAGATGCTCGTGAGCACCGATGCGATGGTGGCGGGCGTGCATTTCGACGAGACATTCATGACGTGGCGTGACATCGGTTTCCGTGCCCTGGCCGGCGCCCTCTCGGACCTCGCGGCGAGCGGCGCGTCCGGCCGCGCGCGCTACACGGTGGCGATCGGTCTGCCAGCGGACGTCGAGCTCGAGGACGCGCTCGACATCTACCGAGGCATGGAGGCGTGCGCGAAGGACTGCGACGCGCAGCTGGCGGGCGGGGACACCGTCTCGTCGCCCACGGCCTTCATCACGGTCAGCGTCTTCGCGCCTACCAGGAGAGCGCTCCTGCGCTCGGGAGCCGCCGTCGGCGATCGCGTCTACTGTTCGGGCACCCTTGGCGCGTCGGCGAGGGGGCTCGAACTCGTGCGGCTCGGCCAGGCGGGACCCGAGCGCGAGCGGTTCCTGCGCCCATTGCCCCGCATGGAGCTCGGACGCCTGCTCTCCGAGCTCGGTGCCACGGCCTGCGTCGACGTCTCGGATGGCCTCTACCCGGAGCTTAAGGCGATCGCTGACGCTTCGGGTGTGGGCATCGAGGTGGAGGAGGAGGCGCTGCCGCTCGTCGGCGAGATTCCCAGGAGCCTTGCGCTGCGCTACGCTTATGGCGGCGGCGAGGATTACGAGCTCGTCTTCACGGGCCCGGACGACCTCCTCGAGCGCATCGCGGGACAGCCTGGGAAGATCCCTCCCTGCACGGCGATCGGCAGGGTCCGCGACGCCACGACCGGTCTCGTCGCGCGGCGCGGCCAGGTTCTCGAGGCGCTCACCGCAAGCGGCTACAGCCATTTCAGCGAGGGCGAGGGATGAGGCTGATCGAGCTCGCGGGATCCGACGCCACGCGCGCGCTGGGCCGGGCCCTGGCGGACGCCGTGGAAGGCGGACTCTGCATTCTCCTGCGGGGCGATCTCGGCGCCGGCAAGACGACCCTCTGCCAGGGCTTCATCGAGGCCCGCACCGGTATCGCCTATGCCTCGAGCCCGACGTTCACCCTGCTTCAGGCTTACCCGGGGGGGCTCTACCACTTGGATCTTTACCGCCTCGCGCAGGCGGACCTGAGGGAATTCGACCTCGAGGACATTCTGGCGCCCGATGCGGTGCTGCTCGTCGAATGGCCCGAGCGGGCCGAGGAGGGCTGGCCTGCGGATAGGCTCGAGATACGCCTCACTGGCGAGGGGGAGCATCGGCAGGCGGCGGTGGAGGCGTACGGGCAGGCGGCCGAAGGGGTGCTCCGCCGCCTGAGGTGGCCGGCGTGACGAGCCATTGGCTGTGCATCGAGACCACCGGCGACATTCTTGGCGTCGCTGTGCTCGGCGTGGACGGCGAGCTGCTGGCGGACCTCGAGCAGGCGGCGCCCCGCCTGCATTCCGCCCGCCTCGTACCGGCCGTCGCCGAGGTCCTGAGGCTGGCGGGGCTCACGCCGGCGGCCATCGGCCAGATCGCCGTCGACCGTGGCCCCGGCTCCTACACCGGGATCCGCATCGGCCTGGCGGCGGCGGGGGCCATGGGCGAAGCGCTCGGCATCCCGGTCTACGGCGTGCCGGGCCTTTGGGCGAGCGCCGCGAGCCGCAGCATGGACGGTCTCTACGCGCCGGTGCTGGATGCCAGGCGCCAGGACGCGTTCTGCGCACTCTACGAGGTGCAGGGCGCGCGGCTGCCCGAGGAGCGCATCGCCCCTGCCATGCGCCCGCTTGCGGCGTTTCTCGAGGAGTGCGGATCGTTCGGGCGCCCCGTGGAATTGATGGGCGACGCCGTCCGGCGCCAGAGCGCCTTGCTGCGGGCGTCGCCGTTTGTGCGCATGGGGCCGGGCGAGATGGGAGCGGCAAGACTTGGCCTGTTCGCGATGCGAGCTCGGGAGGAGGCACTCGACGATGCGCTGTCCACCGCTGCGCTTTACCTTCGGCCGCCGGCCGCCGCAGCCAGAAGGCTCGATGGATGAACCGGCACGGATCGAGGAGATGCAGCTCGGCGACATCGACCAAGTGCTCATCATCGAGCGTCGCTCCTACCCGACGCCCTGGTCGCGTCGCGCCTTCGTCTCGGAGCTGACCGAGAACGCCTACGCGCATTACCTCGTGGCGCGCGTAGGCCAGAGAGTGGTCGGCTACATCGGCATGTGGTTCGTGATCGACGAAGGGCATATCACGAACGTCGCCGTGCATCCGGATGTTCGCGGCAAGGGCGTCGGGCGGCAGCTGATGCTGGCGGAGATGGATCTCGCGCGGTTGCAGGGCGGCGTCAGGGTAACCCTCGAGGTGCGGGTCTCGAACACGGTGGCGCAACACCTCTACAGCTCGCTCGGATTCCACACGGTCGGGATCAGGCGCGGCTATTACACTGACAACGGCGAGGACGCCTACATCATGGTCTGGGGCGAGATGCCGGGGGAGGGCCGCCATTGAACGATCTCCTCTGCCTTGGCGTCGAGACGAGTTGCGACGAGACGGCCGCAGCCGTGCTGCGCCAGGACGGCAGGCTGCTGGGGTCTGTGGTGGCGAGCCAGATCGACCTGCATGAAGCGTTCGGCGGTGTCGTGCCGGAGGTTGCGGCGCGCCGCCACCTCGAGCGCATCGGCCCCGTGGTGCAGGAGGCGCTCGCGGAGGCGGGCAGCCGGTACCGGGATCTCGGTCTCGTCGCCGTGACGCGCGGACCGGGATTGGCCGGCGCACTGATGGTCGGGCTCTCGTGGGCGAAGGCGTTCGCCTTCGCGCGCGACCTGCCGCTCGTCGGCGTGAACCACGTCGTCGCGCATGCCCACGCCGCCTACCTCGAGGCCGAGCCGGCCTACCCGGACCTTGCGCTCGTGGCGTCGGGCGGCCACACGGACCTCCTGCTGCTCGAGGGCCCCACAAAGGTGCAGGTGCTGGGCCGGTCGCGGGATGACGCGGCCGGCGAGGCGTTCGACAAGGTGGCGCGCACGCTCGGACTCGGTTACCCCGGCGGTCCGGCGATCGAAAGTCTCGCCAGGGAAGGGGATCCCGCGAAGGCTCCGCTGCCGCGCGTGGGCATGTTCCCCGGCAGCCTGGACTTCAGCTTCTCGGGTCTCAAGACGGCGGCACAGTCCCTGCGGCGCCAGGGGCTAGCCGCTGCCGACATCGCCGCCGCCTTTCAAGCGGCCGTCTTCGACCAGCTTTGGGTGCGCGCGTCGCTCGCCCTGCGGCAGACCGGCTGCAGGCGGCTCATCTTCTCGGGCGGCGTCTCGGCGAACGGCTATCTCCGGCAGCGCTTCGCCCATGCGCTGGCACGCGAAGGTCTTGGGCTTCTGGTGCCGCCCATGCGGCATACGACGGACAACGCCGCGATGATCGCGCGCCTCGGTCTCTCGATGTACGAGGCGGGGCACCGCTCGCCATGGGACATGGGGGCTGAGCCCGTCATCCACCCGTTCAAGCCTTGAAGGAGGGAACCCCATGGTGCACGAGAGCCCTGCCGGCAGACCGAAGGTGGCGGCCGATGTCTTCATCGCCCCGTCGGCGGACGTCGTCGGCGATGTCACGATCGGCGAGGGGGCGTCCGTCTGGTACGGCGCCGTCCTGCGCGGCGATGCCGAGCGGATCGAGATCGGCGCCGGCACGAACCTGCAGGATGGCGCCATCGCCCATGCGGATCCCGGCTTTCCGCTCAGCGTCGGCAGGAATGTCACCGTGGGGCACCGGGCCATCGTGCACGGCGCACGTATCGAGGACGGAGCCCTGATCGGCATGGCCGCGGTGGTGCTCAACGGTGCGAAGGTCGGTGCGGGAGCACTTCTCGCGGCGGGTGCGCTCCTGCCCGAAGGCAGGGAGGTGCCGGCAGGCATGCTGGCGGCGGGGGCGCCGGCGCGGGTCGTCAGGCCGCTGAGGCCCGAGGAGGCGGAGTGGCTCGCCCGCTCCGCGGAGCACTACCGCGAGCTCGCGGCGGCCTACCGCCGTTTGTCTCGGCAAGAGCCTGGCGACGATAGTCCGAGCTAGGAACTCTTTTGACCGCAGCGAAAGGCTGGACCGGGGGGATAGGAAAGGTGCACGCGCATTTCGTCGGAATCGGCGGCTACGGCATGAGTGCGATCGCGTATGTACTCAAGGGCCAAGGCGTCGAGGTGACCGGCTCCGACGTCCAGCCGTCCTCCCGCACCGAACGGCTGGCGCGCATCGGCGTGCCGATCGCGTATGGACACCGCGAGGAGAACCAGGCAGGGGCGGACGTCGTCGTCTACTCGACCGACGTGCCGCAGGACAACGTGGAGGTGCTGGCGGCCCGCCGGCGCGGGGCACAGGTGGTGCACCGCTCGGAGATGCTGGCGCGCATCCTCGAGAGCGGGCGCGGCATCTGTGTCACAGGCACGCATGGCAAGACCACCACGACATCGATGATCTCGGCCATCCTGATCGAGGGCGGGCTCGATCCGAGCGTGGTCGTGGGCGGCGAACTCGACTGGCTGGGAGGCAACGCGCGCATCGGCCACGGTCCGATCGTGATCGCGGAGGCGGACGAGAGCGACGGATCCTTCCTGCGCTATCATCCCGAGATCACGGTGCTGACCAACGCGGAGCCGGAGCACCTGGACCATTACCAAGGCGATTTCGCGAACGTCGTGGCGGCCTACCGCACCTTCCTTGCCGGAACGACCGGCAAGGCATTCATCTGCCACGACAGCCCTCTCGTGCGCGAGATCGCGCGGTCGAGCGGCCGCGCGTGCTCCTCCTACGGCCTCACGCGCGGCGGCGACTACCGCGCCATGCGGGTCGTTCCGGTCGCAGGCGGAGGCCATCGCTTCACGGCCATCGGGCCGAATGGCCCCATCGGCCGCTTCGAGCTGCACATCCCGGGCCTGCACAATGTGCGCAACGCCTTGGCGGCGATCGCGGTCGCGGACGGCCTGGGCGTGCCCCCTGCGGTCATGATCGCGGCCTTGCGCCGGTTCCGCAACGCGGCGCGCCGCTTCGAGGTGGTCGGCCGGGGACAGGGCATGACGGTCGTCTCGGACTACGCCCACCATCCGACGGAGATCGCGGCCGTGCTCGAGGCCGCGCGGGAACTCAGGCCCCAGCGCGTGCTCGCCGTCTTCCAGCCGCAGCGCTACGCGCGCACGAAGCTCCTCTTCGGGGAATTCGCGCAGGCATTTCGGCAGGCGGACGAAGTCTGGCTGCTCGACATCTACTCGCCGCCGGGTGAGGCACCGATCCCAGGCATCTCGTCGGAGCGCCTGGCGCAGAGCATGGCCGCCTTCGGGACGAAGGTGCACCACGTGCACGGTGCGGACGAGACGGAGGCGCGGCTGCACGAGGCGATGAAGCCGGGAGACGTCGTCATGGTGATGGGCGCTGGAGACGTCTACCGGCTGGCGCAGAACCTCGGCCGCGCCGTCGAGCAGCCAGAGGTGGGGCAGAGCGGCGCGAGCGGCGACTGAGTCGCCCGGCCGCCGCCGCCGCGCGGGCTACCCAAGACCGGACGTGACCAATCCGACCAAGCCCAGCGCCGCGATGGCGACGCCGGCGACGGCGGCGATCCAGCGCAGGGCGGACGCCCCCAGGCCGCGCCGCGCGAGACTGACACCGGTCGAGAGGATCAGCCACCAGAGGGCGGAACCGAGGAAGACGCCGACGACCATGAGAGCGGCTGCGGGACCGGCGTGCCTCGCCGTCGTGGGACCGAGGGCGGCGAATACGGCGGCGAACGACAGGATGGTCATGGGGTTTGCCAGCGTCAGGAGCAGGACCGAGACATATTGCAAGAGGGGCCGCCCGCCGATGGAGTGGGCGGCTTCGCTCACGCCTTTCGGCCGCGCCATCCGCAGGCCGATGATGATGAGCGCCAGCCCTCCGATCGCCTGGATCCATGCGTGCTCCGCGAGCAGCGCATGCGAGACGAGCGTCACGCCGAAGGCGGCCACGGCGCCGTAGAGGGCGTCGGCCGTCGCGGCGCCGAGACCGCTCAAGAGCCCTGCGGCCCTGCCGTAGGTCAGGGTGCGCTGGATGCAGAGGAGCCCGATCGGGCCCACGGGTGCGGCGATGGCTAGCCCGATCGCGATGCCGCGCAGGAGAAAGCCGAGCTCGCTCACGGCGCGTCCGCGGGCGACGGGTCGCCGGCGATGGCGAGCGGCATGCGGCAGGTTTCCTTGCGGGTGTCGAGCACGATGGTCGTCCGTGTGCGCGTGACGCCTTCGAGGCTCTTGAGCTGGTCGCTCAGCAGGTGGTCGAGGTGCCGGGCGTCGCGGCAGCGGACCTTCAGGAGGTAGTCGTCGTCACCGGCGACGTGGTGACACTCCTGGACCTCGTCCAGGGTCTGCACCAATGCGAGGAAGGACGAGCGATCCTGGGGTCGTGACAGGGTCACGGCGACGAACGCGGTGAGGCCCAGCCCGATGGCCGCGGGATCCACCAACGCCGTGAAGCCCCTGATCACGCCGCGATCCTCGAGGCGGCGGACACGCTCGGCGGCGGAGGGGGCGGAGAGCCCGAGATGGCCGGCCAGTTCCGCCCAACTCATGCGTCCGTCGACGGTGAGTATATCGAGCAGCCTAATATCCAAAGGATGTATGGCTAGATCACCTACGAAATGGCTACCTTTATGCGAATATAACCTATGAAACGAAGACCGACAACCAGCGATCAGACTTGGCGCATCGTGGAAGACCGCAGCCGCATGCGCTAAGGTGGAGTGCGGGTGATGGGCATGCGCAGCAGGGTCGGCGCAGCACTCCTCGCGCTGTTCCTGGCAGGCTGCTCCGCGGCACAGGCGCAGCCTGGCACGACGTTCTCGGTCAAGGAGACGAAGCCTGCGGCCGTCCAGGGCGTGCCGCCGCAGATCTCCCCGATGGCCTTGCAGTTCCTCTCGGCCAAGGTGGGCTTCATGGCCGTCGCGGAGAGCGCCTGGAGCGATGGCTCTGACGCGCCGGTCCTGGTGCGCCTGCTGCTCGCAACCGCCGACGGCGGCCGCGCCTGGACGCGTCACAAACTGCCCAAGGGCGTCAGCGTGACGGGCATCGACTTCCTCGACGCTCAGCGGGGCTTTCTTGTCGGCAAAACGACGGACCGTGCGGAACTCTGGGCAACGGCGGACGGCGGCAGCACCTGGCGGCTCTGCGTCAGTCAGCACCTGATCCCGAAGCCCTACCGCGAGAGTCTCGACACGGTTGCGGTCGAGGCGTCCGGCCATGGCCACGCGCTCCTCGACGGGATCCTCTACCGCACCGTGGACAGTGGCCAGACCTGGCAGGCCGCATCCCTGCCTGCCCGTGCGAACGACGTGCTCTTCCTCTCGCCGACCGTTGGCCTTGCCGTCTCCGACCGGACGATCTGGCGCACGGCGGACGGGGGTCGAGACTGGCAACCTGTCTGGCGTCTCCCCGCATCCCTCTTCGTCTCCGACACGTACTTCCTCACAAGCCAGCAGATCGACGTGGCCTTCGGACGCGCAGACTCCGACCCTACCGGGATCAACCTGCTCGCCGCATCCGGGTCGTCTACGTGGGCCGTGTTCAACGAGGGCGCCGGTTGCGCCATGCCGCGCTGCAGCAGTTACCTCGTGCTCAGCCAGGACGGCGGGGTGCACTGGCAGCTGAAGACGCAGGAATCGTCGAACGGCGCCTACGGGTCGACCGGACCGCAGCCCGTCGTGACAGAGATCGCCGCCTCGCCCGAGGGACTCTTTGCGGTGGGGCTTTCCGGGAACGATCTCAGCTTTGTGCCGCCTGGCGGCGGTGCAGAGGACGTGTTTGCCCAGGCGGCCACTGCAGTACAGATCTCGGCCATCTCGATCGACGGGCAAGGCGGCGTCTGGCTCGCGAGTCCGAACGCGAGCCTTCTCTACAGGTCCCAAGCGGACGCTTCCTTCAGACCGGTCTGGCCGCCCCTTGCCCCCACCCTCGGCATTCAGTTCGTTACGCGCGAGATCGGCTATGGCATGGCTCTCGTGGCCGGGCGCTACAGCCTGCTCGCGACGCGCGACGGCGGGCGGTCCTGGGAGATGGTCCATAGCTTCGCCGACACGCCGTCGGGGTTCGCGTTCACCGGGGCAGGGGCGGGATACGTCGTGGCCACGACACTGTCCATGCCGCGCGCGATTTTGGGGCGGGTGCTGCGCACGGGAGACGGCGGCAAGACGTGGCGGGTCGTGTACCGGATCGGCGACGCCGCAGGCTGGCTCTCCCGCGTGAACTTGCAGGCCTTCTCGGCGGACGACGTCCTGCAGGGACTGCCGCACGTGCGGCTCAGCCGGGATGGCGGCAAGAGCTGGCGTATCAGAGGCAGTGTGCCGTTCTCAGGCGCACAGGCCATGCTCGCCACCTGGTTCCTCTCCCCGCGTTCCGGCTGGGCTCTTGACGCCCAGACGGGAGGACTCTACCGCACCGTGAGCGGCGGCGCCGGATGGCGCAAGGTAGGCATGCTGCCCCCGTCCTCCTTTGCGGCGATCGACTTCGTCAACCGCCGTGACGGCTGGATACTTGCGCCAGGGTCGCTAGGCCGGCAGAGTCTCCTGCGCACGACGGACGGCGGCATGCACTGGAGCGAAGAGGCCATGCCGCAGAGCTTTGCATTGCTGATGTACGGCCCCGCCGACCGTGCCCTCAGCTTCGTCAGCCCACGCGTGGGCTACCTCGACACGAACTCCGGCGTCTACAGGACGAGCGACGGAGGTCGCAGCTGGTCACCAGCGCGGTAAACGGCGCTGCGGCGTGCGACACGAGGGACGGGTGGTAAGGCACAGGGTCCGACAAGGCGATGCCTGGGTTCCGCGCCGGACCGCTGTTTCCCAGGTCGCGTGAACTCCATGCTGGAAGCGGCAAGCCGGCGGTGGTATGCTGCCTTAAATACAACGGTTTGGGGAGGCTTCGCTCAGTGGCGGCGGACAAGGTTCTCCGCGAAGGGTTGACGTTCGACGACGTGCTGTTGGTACCGGCCCACTCCTCGGTGGTGCCGAACGATGTGGAGACGAAGACGCGCCTCACGCGGCGGCTGAACCTGAACATCCCGATTCTGTCTGCGGGCATGGACACGGTGACGGAGTCCCGCATGGCCATCGCGATGGCGCGCGAGGGCGGCATCGGCGTCATCCACAAGAACATGACGATCGATGCCCAGGCCGGCGAGGTCGACAAGGTGAAACGCTCCGAGAACGGTGTCATCCTGGATCCCATCTTCCTGACCCGCGACCACACGATCCGCGATGCGCTCGAGATGATGGCGAAATACCGCATCTCGGGCGTTCCTATTGTCGAGGGCGAGCGGCTCATCGGCATCATCACGAACCGCGATGTGCGCTTCGAGGAGGACCTGGACCGCCCGCTCGACCAGGCCATGACCCGCGAGGGTCTCGTGACGGCTCCTGTGGGCACCACCTTGGCGGAGGCCAAGCAGATCATGGCCAGGCGCCGCATCGAGAAGCTGCCTCTGGTCGACGACAACTACCGTCTCCGTGGTCTCATCACCATCAAGGACATCGAGAAGGCGCAGAAGTTCCCGAACTCCGCGAAGGACCGCAAGGGCCGCCTCCTGGTGGCTGCCGCGATCGGCGTCGGCAAGGACAGGCTCGACCGCGCCAAGGCGCTCGTCGACGCCGGTGTCGACTGCCTCGTGCTCGATACGGCGCACGGCCATTCGAAGAACGTGCTCGAAGCCGTCGGCGATATCAAGAGCCGCTTCCCGGACGTCGAGCTGATCGCTGGCAACGTGGCCACGGCCAAGGGCACGAGGGCGCTCATCGCTGAGGGTGCGGATGCGGTCAAGGCGGGCGTGGGGCCCGGGAGCATCTGCACGACGCGGGTGGTCGCAGGCATCGGCGTACCGCAGATCACGGCGATTCTCGACTGCACCGAGGCGGCCGCCGAAGCCGGCGTACCCGTGATCGCCGACGGCGGCATCCGCACGTCCGGCGACATCACGAAGGCCCTCGCGGCCGGGGCGCACACGGTGATGCTCGGGTCACTCCTGGCAGGCACCGAGGAGAGCCCGGGGGAGATGGAGATCTACATGGGCCGCAGCTTCAAGAGCTACCGCGGCATGGGCTCGCTTGGCGCCATGAAGGAAGGCTCCAGCGACCGCTACTTCCAGGAGGGCCAGAGCAAGCTCGTCCCGGAGGGCATCGAGGGCCGGGTGCCGTACCGCGGAACGCTCGCGGACACCATCTACCAGATGGTGGGCGGACTGCGCGCCGGCATGGGCTACGTCGGCGCCGCAACGGTCGAGGACCTGCGCAAGCAGGCGCAGTTCGTGCGCATCACGCACGCAGGGCTCCTGGAGAGCCACCCGCACGACGTCGACATCACGAAGGAAGCACCGAACTATCGCCGCTAGCGAAGATGCGGGTGAAGGGCGTATCCTGCCTTTGGGGCCGTGCGTCCCGACGCCGTCCCTTACCGCGCTACGCTAGGAGAGAGTGCGTTGGCCTTCTATGCCATCGAGGGCGGGAATCGCCTGATCGGCTCCGTGATCGTCAACGGTGCCAAGAATTCCGCCCTGCCGATCATCACCGCCGCCGCCCTCGCTTCGGAGGGCGTCTCGGTGCTGCAGAACATCCCGAGCTACACCGATATCCTGGACCTCATCGAGATTCTGCGGGCGCTTGGCGCGAAGGCCGAGTTCACCGGTCCCAAGACGCTGGAGGTCGACGGCAGCGGCCTCAGCGACCACATCGCGCCGTACGACCGGGCCGCGCGACTGCGCGGCTCCACCTACATCGTCGGCCTCCTGCTGGCGCGTCTCGGCCAGGCGGAGGTCGCGGTACCAGGCGGCTGCGACATCGGCGCGCGCCCCGTGGACTTTCACCTGCGCGGTTTCCAGGCGCTCGGCGCGCGGGCCTGGGTCGAACACGGCGCCATCCTGGCGGAGGCCCCGGGCGGTCTCACGGGGTCGCGCATCTACGTGGACCGCAAGTCGTTCGGCACTACCTGCAACCTGATGATCGCCGCCTCCATCTCGTTCGGCACCACCACCCTGGAAGACGCCGCGCAGGAGCCGGAGATCGTCGACCTCGCGAACTTCCTCAACGCGATGGGCGCGCGCGTGCGCGGCGCCGGCACGGACGTCATCCGCATCGAAGGCGCCCAGCGCCTGCATGGCGCTGCGCACGAGGTGATCCCGGACCGCCTTGAGGCCGGCACCTTCCTGCTTGCCGGGGCCGCCACCGGCGGCAGGGTCAGCGTCGGCCCGATCATCCCCGAACACCTGCGCACGCTCGTCGTCAAGCTCGGCGAGGCGGGAGCGCGGCTCGAGGTGGAGGAGGACTCGATCACCGTCGACGCGCCGTCGCGCCTCAAGGCGATCGACGTCCAGACCCAGCCGCATCCCGGCTTCCCCACGGACCTGCAGCCGCAGCTCGTGGCCGCGCTCTGCCAGGCCGACGGGGTGTCGGTCGTGGAGGAGACCATCTTCGACAATCGCTTCAGTTACGCGAACGAGCTCGTGCGCCTGGGGGCGCAGGTCAAGATCGAGCGCAACACCGCGCTCGTCCGGGGTACGAAGGTGCTCACCGGTGCGCCGGTCGTCGCGCGGGACATCCGCGGAGGCGCGGCGCTGGTGATCGCGGGTCTCAGTGCGCAGGGGCGTACGGACGTCGAAGGGGTGCGGCATGTCGCGAGAGGCTACGAGCACCTCGAACAGAAGCTGACCTCCCTCGGCGCGGAGATCCGCGTCGTCGAGGACTGACGGCACAAGTTGAGGAAGGGACGGGATCTCATGCCGGAAACCTGGGTCGTGGCGGCAAAGCGCACTCCGATCGGCAAGTTCGGCGGGGCACTCAAGGATGTACCGGCCGTGGAGCTGGGTGCGCAGGCGATTCGCGCGACGGTGGCGCAGGCTGGCGTCGAAGGTTCGGCGATCGATTACGCATACATGGGTATGGTGGTGCAGGCGGGCGCCGGCCAGATTCCCTCACGTCAGGCCACCATACGTGCGGGCCTGCCGGTAGAGCTACCGTCGGACACCATCAACCGGGTCTGCGCCTCGAGTCTCAGGGCTGTGAACCTGGGCGACATGGCGATCCGCCTCGGCGAGGCGAAGATCGTGCTGGCCGGCGGCATGGAGAGCATGTCGCAGGCGCCGTACCTGCTCTACAAGGCGCGCTACGGCTACCGCATGGGCAATGGCGAACTCGTCGACTCCGTGGTGCACGACGGCCTCTGGTGCGCGTTCGGCGACGTGCACATGGGCGTGCACGGCGGCCGCGTCGCGCTCGAGCTCGGCGTAAGCCGCGCAGAGATGGACGAGTGGTCGTACCGCTCGCAGATGCGGGCCAAGGACGCGATGGCGGCCGGGCGCCTCGACGACGAGATCGTGCCGGTGCAGTTCGGCAAGGCCGAGCTCCGCCAGGATGAGGGCCCGCGTCCCGACACCACCCTCGAACGCCTGCAGCAGCTGAAGCCGGTTTTCGATCCCAGCCACGGCATCACGGCGGGCAACGCACCAGCACTCAACGACGGCGGCTCGGCGGTTCTGCTGATGGAAGCCGGTGAGGCGCAAGCCAGGGGCATGAAGCCCTTGGCGCGCATCATCTCGCATGGCGCGGTGTCCCAGGAGCCGGCCTATCTCGCGACGGTGCCGGCGCTTTCGGCGCAGCAGGCACTGCAGCGGGCGGGACTCACCGCCAAGGACATGAAGCTCGTCGAGATCAACGAGGCGTTCGCGGCCGTTTCCATCACCTCGAGCAGGATGCTCGGCGTGGATCCCGAGATCGTCAACCCGAACGGCGGCGCCGTGGCCTTCGGCCACCCGGTCGGCGCGTCCGGGGCCCGGATCCTGATGACGCTCATCTACGAGCTGCGGCGCCGCGGCGGCGGGTACGGCGTGGCGGCGATCTGCTCGGGCGGCGGCCAGGGCGAGGCCACCATCGTACGGGTGGACGCCTGATGGAGCGGGTACTGGTGGTGGGCGCCGGCCAGATGGGCAGCGGCATTGCGCAGGTCGCGGCGCAGGCCGGGCGCAGCGTGACGGTGCACGACGTGGCGGAGAGCTTTCTCGACCGTGGCCGGGAGACGATGCGCACCTCCCTTGGACGCCTCGTCAAGCGCGGCCAGTTGACGCAGGAGCAGGCGGACGCCGCGCTTGGCCGCGTGCGCTTCAGCCTCGACCTCGAGGCTGCGCGCGAGGCGGAGCTCGTCGTCGAGGCGATCATCGAGCGGTTCGAGGACAAGGCGAAGATCTGGCAGGCGATCTCTCAGATCGCCCCGGAGGGGGCCGTCCTCGCGAGCAATACGTCTTCTCTGCCGATCACGCGCCTGGCAGCCAGTGTGAAGCGGCCCGAGCGCTTCGTCGGCATGCACTTCATGAACCCTGTGCCGATGATGCAGCTCGTCGAGATCGTCACGGGCATCCAGACGTCCGAGGAGACGACGCTGGCCGTCGAGTCCGAGGCCAAGGCCTACGGCAAGACGACGGTGCGCGCCAAGGACTTCCCCGGCTTCGTCTCCAACCGCGTGCTCATGCCTCTGATCAACGAGGCGGTGTTCACCCTCTACGAGGGGATCGCGAGCGCCGAGGACATCGACACGGTGATGCGCCTTGGCATGAACCACCCGATGGGACCGCTGCAACTGGCGGATTTCATCGGGCTCGACACCTGCCTCTACATCCTCGAGGTGCTGCAGGAGGGCTTCGGCGACCCCAAGTACCGGCCGTGCCCGCTCCTGCGCCAGTACGTCCAGGCGGGCTACCTGGGGCGCAAGGCCGGTCGCGGATTCTACACCTACGCCTGAGCCGTTCGGATGGGGGAGCTGCGATGACTGTGGGAGCCGAGGCAGGGCACGTGCCCAGCCACTTCGATGAGCGCGGCCGGGCGCGCATGGTCGATGTGGGCGGCAAGCCCGAGACCGAGCGGGTGGCGATCGCGAGCGGTCGCGTGCGCATGGCGGACCCGACGCGCGAGGTGCTGTTCCGCGGCGCCGCGGCCAAGGGCGACGTCCTGGCCGTGGCCAGGGTGGCCGGCATCCAGGCCGCGAAGCGCACGGGTGAGCTCATCCCGCTCTGCCATCCCCTGCCGCTCACCCAGGTGCGGGTGGACTTCCGCGAGACGGAGGACGGCGTCGCCATCGAGGCCGAGGCCCGCACGGTCGGGCGGACGGGCGTCGAGATGGAGGCGCTGACCGCGGTCTCGGTGGCCGCCCTGACGGTCTACGACATGCTGAAGGCGATCGACCGCGGCATGGAGGTCCAGGACGTGCGCCTGGAGCACAAGTCGGGCGGGCGCAGCGGCGACTGGCAGCGGGAGCCGTGAGCCGGGGCGAAAGACAGCGCGAGGGGACCCTCCGGGGGTCCCCTCGCGCGCTGTTCGGGCCGTGTCAGTGATCGGTCGGGGCGTGGTGCATGATGTCGATCGCGTGCCGAAGCACAGGCTGGAGCACCAGCAGGCCGTCCCTCACCCCGGAGGTGCTTCCGGGCAGGTTGACGATCAGCGTTGTGCCGCGCACGCCGCAGAGCCCGCGCGACAGCATCGCACGGGGCGTCTTGCGTAGGCCGTCGGCGCGCATCGCTTCGGCGATCCCCGGCACCGCTCTTGTGATGACGGTCTCGGTCGCCTCGGGCGTCACATCGCGCGGGGAAAGTCCCGTTCCGCCGGTCGTCAGGATGCAGTCGAGGTGGAGATCGTCCGCCATGTGCAGCAGTGCCTGCGAGATCTCAGGTACCTCATCCGGTACGACGCCGCGCCAGGCGAGCTCGTGGCCCTCGGATGCCAGAAACTCCGCGATGGCGTCGCCGCTCGTGTCCTGCCTCTTGCCTTGCGCACCCAGGTCGCTCACAGTCAAGATGCCGCAGCGCATCTCTCGCGCCTCCCTTGCCTGCGAAGTCCATGATAGCAGAGGAACCTGCGCAGGATTCCTGCCCGCGGTGCCAGAAGGGAATCGGAGCCGAGGATGCTGCGGGCATTAGGAGGTGCGGGGTGACTTGCAGCTCGAGTTGAAGGTGAACGGACGCGTGGTGCGGCGCGACGTCGAGCCGCGCACACTGCTCGTGGATCTCTTGCGGGACGAGCTTGCGCTGACAGGCACCAAGGTTGGCTGTGACACAAGCCAGTGCGGCGCCTGCACGGTGCTGCTCGACGGACATGCGGTCAAGTCGTGCAACCTGCTCGCACTGCAGGCGCAGGGGCGGGAGGTCGTGACGGTCGAGGGACTTCGCGATCTCGTGCCCGAAGGGGTGCGCGAAGAGGGACTTCATCCCCTGCAGGCCGCCTTCTGGAACGAGGACGGCCTGCAGTGCGGCTATTGCACGCCAGGCATGATCCTTGCCGCGTGCGATCTGCTGCAAGAGAATCCCGATCCCAGCGACGAAGAGGTACGGCACGGCATCGAGGGCAACGTCTGCCGCTGCACGGGGTACCAGCCGATCGTGCTGGCCGTGCGCAAGGCTGCGGGCGTGCTGCGGCAGGCCGGCCTCGACCCGCTCGGTCGGCCGGGCGGGGAGGCCTCACGATGATTCCGTCCACTTTCCGCTACGTGCGTCCTGCGACGCTCAAGGAAGCGCTTGGATTCCTTGAGGATCCCGAGGCGAAGGCGCTTGCTGGCGGCCAGAGTCTCCTGCCGCTCCTGCGCCTGCGCATGGCCGAACCGGGCCTCCTCGTGGATCTCCAGGACATCACCGAACTGCAAGGCGTGCAACTGGAGGCGGACAGCGTGCGCCTCGGGGCCCTCCTGCGCCATGCGGAGCTTGCGCAGGCCGCGCCCTGGCGGCTGCTGCGTGAGGCGGCCGAGGCTACGGGCGACCGCCAGGTGCGCAGGCTCGGAACGATCGGCGGCGCCACGGCGCATGCCGACCCCGCCGGGGATCTGCCGGCTGCCCTCCTGGCCATCGGAGCCACCGTGGAGATCGAGGGTCCGGGCGGTCGTCGCGAGATGCCGATCGGCGGGTTCTTCCTCGGACCTCTGACGACCGCCCTGGCCACCGACGAGATTCTCACAGGGCTGCGGCTGCCGCTGCCGACGCAGGGCTCTGGCTCGAGCTATCGCAAGCTGCGCCAGAAGGCGTCCGGGTTCGCGCTGGCGGGCGTGGGGGCGATGGTGCGCCTGGAGGCGGGGCGCTGCGTCGATGCCGGCATCGGCGTGACGGGCGTCGGTCTCGCACCCTACGCGGCAGACGCAGCCCGGGACCGTCTCCTTGGCACGCCTCTCGCACCCGGCGACATCGACGCGGCGCTGGAGATGATCCTGGACGGCGTCGACGTCCAGGGCGACGCCTACGCCTCGGCGGATTACCGCAGCAGCATGTGCCGGCTGTGTGCCCTGCAGGCCATCGAGAGCGCCAGGGCGCAAGCCCTCGGCTGAGGGCCGAGCGATGGCGGCGACGCTCGAGGAGATCTGGCGGCGGTGCAGTGAGATCGAGGAACGGCTCCGCTGGCGGGGCCCATCGTTCCAGCCGTTCCCTGGTGTCCTCGAGTTCCGCGGGGTCGGCAAGGTCACGGCTGCGAACTACGCCCGCCCACCCGAGAAGAACGTCGTGGCGTACGTCCTGCGCCAGCTGCTGGACGCGGCGGAACACTCCTTCGACTTCGAGGCACAGGTGCAGGTCCTCGATCTGATGCAGGATCTCGTGGAGATCGAGTAGAAGGCCCGTCGCCTCACGTCGAAGCGGCGCAGGAAACGAGATGGCAATGGCGGAAAGGTGTGTGCACTGGAGGCACACACCTTTGCGCATGCGTGGAGTTCTCATGTCCGCCGCGGGTCTGCTTGCGCTGCTTCTCTCCGCCGCTCCTGCCGCCTTCGCCACCTACCTGCCGACAGGCCGCTTCGACATGCAGTTCGTCGGCGACCCTGTGCAGGTGACCCATACGCCGGCGGCCCTCGTCGGACCAAGTCACGTCTACGAGGTGTCGAATGGCCTGCCACCGACCCTTTGCGAGTTTGCGACGAGCGGGCAGGAGATCGCCTGCGTGCGGCTGGGACACGGCTATAACGCGTGGGCGGTCGCGCGGGGAACGGACGGCACCATCTATACGGGCGTCACCGCGAACTCGGGCAGCGGCCTCGGCTATCTCTACGCGTGGCGGCCGGGATCGACCGCGGCCAAGGTGGTCGCGACGATACACGCGGACGCCATCTGGTCGCTTGCCGTCGATCCCCTCACAGGCGTCGTGTGGATCGGAGCCCAGTCCGTCTACGCCTACGACCCGACCACGGGTCACCTGCAGGACTACGGCCTCCTTGGCCAGAGCGGCGAAAGCCAGGTGCATGCCCTCGCGGCCTACGACGGCATAGTCTACGCCGGCCTCACGCCGTATACGGAGGTCGTCCAGTTCGACCCCGCAAATGGCCAGTCAAGCGTCTTTCAAGACATGCGTGGCCGCACCTCGGGCGTGATTCGCATCCAGGTCGACGACCCGCAGACGGTCGAGATCCTCTGGGAGTCGCGCGCGCTCGACATCTACAAGAACGGCCAGCAGCAGGAGGGGTATCCTCACCTCAGCGCGGCGTCCGTTACCTCCGTTGCGCTGGCGGGGCAGATGTACACCTTCCTGCCCGGCGGCAAGATCGCTGCCGGCTGGAACCAGAGCGCGGCCGAGCCACCGAGCTTCGTCAGCTACCCCCAGCAGCTCTCGTTCCTCTCCGGGACGCCGGTTGTCGCGGCAGGAGGCATCGACGGCCAAGTTGTGGGCGTCCTCGACACGGGCGCGATCCTCACCGTCACGCCGGGAGCCGGCACGTGGCCCTTCAGCCTGGCGGTCGCAAACCTGCCGGGCACCCCGGGCATCATCACGGCGCTGTACAGGGACGCCGACGGCTCTTTCTGGGCATCGCCCTACATCGGCGGCGAGGTGACGCACATCGTCGGCGACACCTTCGAGAGGTATCCGTTCCAGCCGCAGGCCGACAGCTTCGCCGCGTGGCATGGCACGCTGTACATCGGCGGCTACCCTGGGGCTGCGCTCTACGCCTACGACGAGTCCAAGCCCTGGAATCTGGCGGCCGGGAACCCTGCGTTGATCGGCAACATCCAGCTTCCCGGAGATCCGCAGGAGACGCGGCTGTTCGCTCTGGCGGCGGGTCCTGCGGGCGTCTATGCGGGGACCATACCGACGGACGGCTACCTGCCGGGCGATCTCGGTTTCTATGACCCTTCGACCGGCAAGCTGCAGGTGTTCCCGTCTCCCGTGCCGGACGAGGCCATCACATCGCTCGTCTACGCCGGGAACGGACTTCTTGTCGGGACGACGACGGCCCTCGGCGGGACCGGCGTCACGCCCGTGCAGCGGAGCGGCCAAGTCTTCCTCTGGAATCCCGCGACGCAGTCCGTCGTCGCAACGCTGACGCCGCAGGCCGGGGCGTCCGTCTGGGGCGGACTCGTCGCGACGCCCTGGGGTGTCTTCGGTGCCAACCGCAAGGCGGTCTTCCGCCTGGACCCTGCGACGCGCGCCCTTGCGGCACGCACGTTCAACCGGAGCGGCGGTCAGGGCGCCTGGGGATCCTTGACGCACATGTACTACGGTGGCGGCCGTCTCTACCTGGTGACGGGCCCGGGCCAGCTCTACCTCGTCAATCCGCATACGCTCGCCGCCACGCCGATCTTCTGGGGCGCGGAACAGGCAGCCATCGACGGCTCCTATCTCTACTTCAGCGCGCAGAACAGCGTTGAGCTATGGCGGGCGCCTCTCGCGAAGCTGAACCCCTAGGCTTGCGCGACAGGACTCCCGGCCGGCGCATGCGCCGTGGCCGGGAGTCCGTGCATCTGGTCTCGGTGCCTGTGGTCAGACCCGATCGCCGATGGGCGGTGCAGGGTAGGCGCGCCGCCGTGCCGACGTCACCGACTCGATCACCGTGCCGCGCAGGAGCCGACCGGTCGAGGCGATCCACGACCGGCTCGGTGCGAGCGATGGTTGGTAGAGGTAGTAGCCCTGGCCCAGTTCGAACCCGGCGCGACGGGCCGCACAGAGATCCTCGCTGGTCTCGATGCCCTTGGCGATGAGTTCCATGCCGAGATCCCGGGCGAGCCCCGCGAGCGTACGTGCAATGGCAAATCGCCTGCCGTCCTGGGCGATGCCATGCACGATCGACCGCTCGATCTTCAGGCCGCGGGGATGGACGTCCAGGATGCTCGCGAGATTGCCGCGCGATACGCCGTAGTCGTCGAGGTACAGGTCAAGGTGCGCGGCATGCAGTTGGTCGAGGAACTCGCGGTGAATCCCGGTGCTTTCGCTGACCTCAAGCGCCAGATGCGGAAACCGCCCGGCCGCGGGGGGGATGCGGTTCTCGATGTTGAGGAAGAGAATCTCGCCATCTTGGAGGAAGCGGTCCGCCGCCTGCATGGCGAGGGTCTCCGCACGTTCCTCGAGTTCTTCGAGCCAGTGCTCCCGCTTGGCACGGCGCAGCAGTTCCTTCGGGCGGATGTCGCAGCCGTCGCGGCCGCGCAGGAACGCTTCAAACCCGTGGACACGGCCTGTCCGCAATTCCATCACCGGCTGAAGGGCAATGGTGAGCTCCTCGAGCCGCAGGTCGGCGGGAGGGACTAGCGATGAGGTCATGGCGCGCCTCCTGCGCGGGTCTGGATGAATGACTGGGTGGCGGGACAGGTGGCGATGGACAGAGAATCAAGTGCGATAGGTATACGCTGGCACTTTCGACGGCGACCGCAGGGGCCGACGTGAAGGCTGAACTTCCCAGCCTCTCGCTGTAGTGTGCGACAGTGCGCCGTAGTTGGGTATATTCTTTACCTACAGGAATGTGACGAGGTCACGCCGTGAGCATTGGGTCAGTACTCAGGGAGCAGCGCCTGAAGATGGGGCTCACCGTCACCGAGGCAGCCAGGCTCGGTGGGGTGACGCGTTCCTATCTGTCGATGGTGGAGACCGGCAAGCGCGCGCCGAACCCAGAGGCGTTGGTAGGCTTCACGCGACGGGTGAACGTGCCTACCGACGCCTGGCTCCCAGCCTTCCTAGCGGACGAAAGACGCTGCCCGCGCCTTGTGGGCCTGGGGCGCGCGCTGTATCAGGCGGGCGACTATTCGGCTGCCCGGAGCAGTTTGAGCCGAGCGTTCTTCGTGAGCCGGTTTGGAGATGGTGGCCGGTACAACAGCGAGATCTACGAGTTCCTGGGCAAGGTCTACTACGCGCAGGGACGCTACTCGCGTGCTTTGCGCTGGTTCAAGTTGTTGCACAATGCTGTCCGGCATACGGCCAATGCCCGCCTGCAGGCGGCGACCAGCTACAACCTCGCACAGTGCTTGGCTAAGGTGGGGCAGGAACTCGAGGCTTTATCAAGGTTCGACGAGGCCATTGCGGGCCTTGCGCATTTGCGCCTGTGGTTCGAGTTGGGCCAGGCGTGGCTAGCCAAGGCAAACGTGCTTTTGGAAGAGCGTATGTACAAGGAAGGCCACCTGGCGTACCGGCATGCGGCACACTTGTTGCGTGGGAGAGCGTTTCATTGTGACGCGATGCTCGGAGTGGCGATCACGCACGGGATTTTGCATGGGCCCAAGGCTTCTGAGCCCTTGTTCCGCAAGATCGCCGACGACGAGCGCGTCGATGACGTCGTGCGCGCAAAGGCCAGGAGCAACCTGGCCACCGCGTTGCGGGAACTTGGACGCTATGAGCAGGCCGTTCACCAAATCAAGATCGGCCTGACATCGAGGGTATCTTTACCTAGCAGCCTTCTCGCCGCGATGCTGACGGAGGCTGCAATATGTAGCACTCGACTGGGTGACAGCAGATCGGCTCTTCATGCACTACAGATGTACAAGGGCATCACAGGGAACAGGGACGGTCAGGACATCGCCGCGATGCGTATCCTGGCACGGGTACTGGGCATGGACCTCCCTGGCGAGGCGGTGGCGGTCACCTACGCGGACGAATACGACCGACACTTGACAGAGGCGTTGAAGGTGCTGCAAACGCAGCCGATGGCTACCTCTGCGACAGAGATGACGGTTGAAGGCGCCTCGCTCACGGGAGGCCCGCACGCAAGATGCCGTTCTCCGAATTGACACGCTTGCCCGCAAGTCGTCTCCCAATGAGGTCACGGTATGAGTATAGGTGAGGTGCTACGTCAGCGCCGCAAGCAATGCAACTTGACTGTCACCGCGACCGCCGACCTCGTGGCGGTTCCGCGATCGTATCTCTCCATGATGGAAGCGGGGAAGAGAACGCCTTCCCCGCAGGTTCTCGTGCGGCTCGCAAATGTCCTCGGCGTTCCATCAGACGTCTGGGTGCCGATCCTGATCGCCGGCGAGAGGCATTGTCAGCGGCTAGTGGATCTAGCCGGGCTCCTGTATCAGGAGCATGACTATACGCCTGCCAGACGCGTGTTGGGTTGCGCCCTTGCGATTAGTCGACGAGAGCACCACGGCCGATACAATGGTGAGATATACCATCTGCTAGGATCGGTCTGCGCCGGACAGGGACAGTACACAAAGGCTGTGCTCTGGTTCAGGTTGTTCGAGCGGGCAGTCGCGCACGGGGCGAACCTGGATCTTCAAGCTATCGCCAAGTACAATGTCGGCTTGACTTTGGCGAAGCTCGGCAGACGGGTCGACGCGGTGAAGAAGCTTGACGAGGCTGCCGCTGCATTCGCGCGCCTGCATCTGCAGGAGGAGACCGGCAGGGCCATGCTGCACAAGGCCGATGTGCTTCTCGCGATGCGCCACTACCCTCAAGCGGGCATGGCGTACAGTCGTTCCGCGCACCTCCTGCGACGCACATCATTACATTCTGAAGCACTACTTGGCATCGGGATCGCCACATGGAGATTGCGCGGTCCCGCTGTGGCCCTGCCTCTGCTAAGTAAGATCGCAAAGACCCCGACGGCCTCAGAGGTGGTAAGTGTCAAAGCTCGGGCCGGCATGGCGTCTGCGTTGAGGGAACTTGGCCGGTACGGTGATGCCTTGCACGAAGCCGAGGCGGGGCTGGAGGCCCGAGAACGGATCCCGACCGACTTGGTGAGTGCTCTACTCACCGAACAGGCGCTCAGCAATTCGCTGCAAGGCGACATGCCGGCGGCGCGACGGGCCCACGAGGCATTCTGCTGCCTCGAAGGAGCAAAGGACGGTCAGGACCTTGCGGCGATGCACATCCTCGCAAGCGCTCTCGGCGTGGCTCACCCTGCGGACACGATGCCGGCCGTCGTCGAGGACGCGCACGAGATGCGAATTGCCGCAGCCCTCGAGGTGATGGCGGTCGTGCCGTCGCTCACCACTCAACACAGCGATCCCATGGGCGATAAGCTCGTCGACCGCCCGTGGCGAGGCCGGAACGGCCACGTCGAATAGAGGCTCCCGGCAGCGGTTAGGCAGCCGGGAGTCCTGATTATGAGTGCAGCCTCGTCCCTATACGTTTGAAGCGACGAGGCGGAAGCGTGCGGAGGTCACGCGTTCGATGACCATATTGGAAAGTAGCTGGCCGACCCTGTCGGTCTCGTCACGATCGGGTCTGGGTAGTGGACGGCCGAGGTAATAGCCCTGTCCGAACTCGAAACCTGCTCTGCGCGCAGCTACCAGATCTTCGCTGGTCTCAATGCCCTCGGCGACCAGTTCCATGCCGAGGTCGCTGGCGAGCGAGGCCAAGGCGCGGGCGATGGCAAAGCGACGACTATCCTCAGAGATGCCTCGGACAATGGTGCGGTCGACCTTGATACCACTCGGGCGGATGTCGAGGATGCGAGCCAGGTTGCCATGGGAGACGCCATAATCGTCAAGATAGAGCTTCAAGCCCTGCTTGCGCAGCTTCTCGACCTGATGGTGACTCACATCCTGTGCCTCGCTGACCTCCATCACGACGTGGGGGTAGCGGTGCGGTGGAAGCGGATAGCGGATGTCACCGTTGAGGAAGAGGACTTCCTCGCCCTGAAGGTAGCGCTCGGCCGCTTCGAACGCGAGTGTCCTCGCGCGATCCTCAAGCTCACCGAGCCAACGCTCGCGCCGCGCGCGGCGGAACATGGCCGGTGGGTTGACGTCGCTCCCAGCCGGGCCGCGCAGCAGAGCCTCGAAGCCGTGTACCCTGCCTGTCCTGAGATCCAGGACCGGCTGCAAGGCCACGGTGAGTTCGTCAAGCCGCACGTCGGCTGCGGAGATGGTCGAAGTGGTCATGGCAACCTCCATGAGAAGCTGAATGTCAAACAGGGTTCCTACATGACGCCCGGGTCGCCAGGGGCTGAAGAGGAGTCGGGCTTGATGAGGGAGGACGCGAGATAGTGGTGGTTGGATGCGGTGGCCATGGTGGCTGCAGGGGCCTGGGCGACGGCGAGGGCCGGAACGACAAGGATCACGGCGGCGATGAGAACATCCAGCACGCGCTGCATCAATGAGTACCTCCTGAGGCGTAGTTTTCGGCAGGGTGTGCCACTGTGGTCATTGGTACCAGTAGAAGCTGAATGTCAAACAGGGTTCCTACATGACGCCTGGGTCGCCAGGGGCTGAAGAGGAGTCGGGCTTGATGAGGGAGGACGCGAGATAGTGGTGGCTGGATGCGGTGGCCATGGTGGCTGCAGGGGCCTGGGCGACGGCGAGGGCCGGAACGACAAGGATCACGGCGGAGATAAGAACACGGAGGACGCGCTGCATATTCGGAACACCTCCTGCGCTGTAGCTTGCGGCAAGGTGTGCTACTTTGGTATATCCTGTACCCACAAGGTAGTTACGGGGTCATGCACATGGGTATAGCCGAGGTTCTGCAGGAGCAGCGCAAGACTCTTGGCCTGACCATCAGTGAAGCAGCGCGGCTCGGCGGTATGCCTCGGGCCTACCTTTCCATGATCGAGGCGGGAAAACGTGCGCCAAGCCCGAGGACCATCGCGCGGCTCATGCCGGCGCTCAGTATCCCGATAGCGAAGTGGCTTCCAGCCTATCTAAGTGAAGAAACGCGCTGCCAGCACCTCATGCGCTTGGCAAATCTCTTCTTCGCCGACGGAGCATATGATGAGGCTCGCGAAGTTCTACGGCGGGCCTATTTTGTCAGTCGCAACGAGCAAGACGGACGGTACAATACGGAGATCTACCATCTGCTCGGTAAGGTCTATTACTCGAAAGGCCAATACCCTAGAGCTTTGCGTTGGTTTCGCCTCCTAGATAGGGCAACGAGACACTTCCCAGAGCCTCAGATGCAGGCGGTTGCGACGTACAACCTTGCGCAGGTCCTTGCTAAAGTGGGCCAACGCGTAGACGCGTTGCGTAAGTTCGACGAAGCCGACGAAAGGTTCGTCCGACTGCGTCAATGGTTCCAAGTGGGTCGCGTGGCCCTCGGTAAGGCTAACATGCTGTTGGCGATGCACGCTTACCCTGAAGCCTATGAAGCCTATCGCAGGGCATCCTATTTCCTTCGGAGCAAGGAGTATTACGGCGATGCAAGGCTAGGGGAGGCCATTACCACGGCAATGCTGCAGGGTCCTGCCGCTGCCATCCCATTGCTACGGGCCGTTGCCGACGGCCCAAACCTTCACGATCTCATCCATGCGAAGGCGCGCGTGAATCTAGCAGCAGCTTTGCGTCAGACAGAACAATATACAGCAGCTCTCCAAGAGATTGAAATGGGCCTTGCGCTAAGGGAACAGCTTCCTGTTTCTCTTCAGGCTGGGCTGTTTGCCGAAGCTACGCTTTGCCATTTGCTACTTAAGGATAGAAGCAGTGCTCTGCGAAGTTTCGCGGAGTATAAGTCTCTAAATGGTCCCAAGGACAGCGAGGACATTGCGGCCATGCGTATCGTGTCAGGCATTCTTGGGGTTGCACCGCCGGAAGACCAAATCCCAGAGGCAATCGAAGATGACTACGAGCAGCGCCTCAAAGCAGCTCTTCAGATCCTACAAGATTCCATCGGATCCGGGGGGGCGTAACTCGTTTGTACCTTGGCGGGGCTTCCATGAGGTGAAGCGTGGCACCGAGGTGGTCGCAAGACGCCTGTGCTACCATCGAAGTACCGGGAACCGCCCGGTGAACGGAGAGGACCGCCATCCATCCGCAAATTGAAGCCATAGCAGCGGCCCTGCGCCAGGAGGGCTATATCGCCGATCGTGCCCTGGCCACATCACTCCATCTCATGCTCGCCCTGGACCAGCCGCTGTTGGTCGAAGGGCCTGCGGGTGTCGGCAAGACCGAGCTTGCCAAGGTGATGGCCCAGCACCTCGGCACGCGTCTCATCCGGCTGCAGTGCTACGAAGGGCTCGATGCGGCGGCCGCCCTGTACGAATGGGATTACCCGCGCCAATTGCTGCGCATTCGCCTGGCCGAGGCCGCCAAGGGCGACCTCTCGGGTCTTGAACACGGCCTGTTCACGCGCGAGTTCCTGCTCGAGCGGCCGCTCCTGCAGGCGATCACGGCGCCGCCGCCTGCTCCCGTGCTGCTGATTGATGAAGTCGACCGCGCCGACGAGGAGTTCGAGGCTTTCCTCCTCGAACTGCTTGGCGAGTTCCAGATCACGATCCCGGAACTCGGTACCCTGCGGGCGGCCGAGCGGCCGAAGGTCGTCCTCACGTCGAATCGCACCCGCGAGCTATCGGATGCGCTGCGTCGGCGCTGCCTCTACCACTGGATCGACTACCCGGATCCCGTGCGCGAGGCGGAGATCCTCGCCGCGCGCCTGCCCAAGATCGACAGGCGCCTCGCGGAGGAGATCGCCCGCTTCATGCAGCGGCTGCGGCAACTGCCGCTCGGCAGGGCGCCCGGTGTCGCCGAGAGTCTGGACTGGGCGCAGGCCCTGCTGGCACTCGGCCAATGGGAACTGAACGCCGAGTCCTGCGCTGAGAGTTTCCCCGCCGTACTCAAGGATCGCGGAGATCTCGAGCTGACCCTCGCGGAACTACCGTCCCTGCTGGGCACGGGGCAAGGCGGGGGTCCCCGGTGAAGGCGCTGGGCGCGGCGCTGCGGCAGAGGGTGACCGCGCTCGGCGTGGCGCTCAGGGAGCTCGGCCTGCCGGTGGGGATCGATGCCCAGTCGTTGGCACTTTCCGCCTTGTCCGATGTCGGGCTCGCGGACGGCGAGGACGTCCGCCTGAGCCTGAGAGCGGTCTATGCGCGCTCGCGGTCCGCACAGCACGTATTCGACGAGATCTATCCCCGCTGGCTGCGCGGCGAGCGGCTGAAGCCGGAACCGGAACCTCAAAGTCCCGGGGGCGACGGCCCGCAGGCGGAGACGGACGACGTCGCCGCGACATCGCGCCTGGCACAAAGAGGCGCCGAGGGAGGCGGGGAGGAGCGCGGCCCCCTGCCTTCGTCACGCTACAGCCCTGCCGCCGCGAAGGGGCAGGGTGGCGAAGCGGATCCTGGGCAGGAGGGCATGGCCGATGCCATGCGGGATGCAGCCATCTTTCTCTCCGCGCTCAGGTCGGGAGAAGGCAGGCGCCGTCGCCCAGGCCGCCGCGGCGACGTGGACCTGCGTCGAAGCCTGCGCGCCGCCCATGCCACGGCCGGCGAGGTCCTCCTCCTGCGCAGGCGCCGCCGCCGGCCCCGGCCGCCGCGCGTCGTGCTGCTGTGCGATTTCAGCCGTTCCATGTCCGGTGACGCCGACGTGCTGCTGCGCATGGCGCACGCGCTCGTGCAGCGCTCGAGCCGCACGGAGGTCTTCGCCTTCTCCACCGAGATTAGGCGCATCACGGCGAATCTGCGGCGCAGGCAGGGCCTGAGGGCGCTGCAGGATCTCGGGTTCGCCTACGGGGGCGGTACCCGCATCGGCCTTGCGCTCGATCGCTTCGTGCGTGGCTGGGGTGCCCGTCTCCTCGGGGCGGACAGCGTCGTGCTCATCGTCTCCGATGGGCTCGATACAGGGGAGACCATCCTGCTGCGGGATACCATGGCGGCGATCCGCGCAGCGGCGCGCTCTGTCTTCTGGCTCAGCCCGCTCGCCGGAACCCCCGGCTATCAGCCGGTGCAGGGCGGCGTGCGCGCCGCCCTGCCCTACTGCGACGCGTTCGGCGACGCCCTCGACCCCTTCGCGCTGACCAGGCTCGTCCATCCGCCCAGGCAAGGGGGAAGTCCGTCATGATGCAGCAGCAGGTGATCCGTGCGGCGCTCGAAGCCCTGCGCAGAGGCGAGGCCGGAGCGCTCGGCACCATCGTCTCCGTGGAGGGTTCCGCCTACCAGCGCGAGGGGGCGAGCGTCTACGTCGCGCCGGACGGCGGTGTGCAAGGTCTCATCTCGGGCGGCTGCCTCGAGTCCGAGGTGGCGGGCGAGGCGCAGGACATGCCGCGAGAGACGCCGCGCGTCCTGCGTTACGACACGAGCGATGAGAGCATCTTCGGGTACGGCATGGGATGTCCGGGCGTGGTCGACGTGCTGCTCGAGAAGCTGCCGCCTGGCGACACGCCGCTCGGCCGCTTTCTCACGCGCGTCGCCGACGGCGTGCCGGCCGCGCGCGGCGTGCGCCTCGACTCCGCACGCCAGGGCGTGATGAGGGACATCGTCTACATTCCCGGCCGCGATGCGTTCGGCAGCCTCGGCGACGAGGAGCTCGACAGGGCGTTCGTCACCTTTGCGCAAGAACGCCTCGAGCAGGCACGGGTGCCGGAAGGAAAGCGCCTCGCAGACATGCCCGGGACGGGTGACGTCTTTGCCTGGGTCGTACCGGCGGAGGCGGAGTGCGTGATCTTCGGCGCGACCGACGACGCCCTGCCGCTCTGTCGGATCGCGCAGGAAACCGGCCTCAAGGTGCGCGTAGTGGATCCTCGTCCGCACCTGGCCACGCCTGAGCGCTTCCCCAACGCCGAAGTGAACTGTCTTCCGCCGCGTGACTACCCCCAGCTCGAGGAGCTCGGTGCGCAGAGCTATGTCGTGGTGATGGGCCACCAGGTGGAACGGGATCTCGCGGCGCTACGCCTGGCGCTGCAGGCCCCCGTGCCCTACATCGGTCTCTTGAGCTCCCAGGGCAGGCGTGACAGCATGCTGTCACGCCTGCGGGAGGACGGGCTTGTCGGCACAGCGGATCCGCCCCACCTGCACTCTCCTGCGGGCCTTTGGATCGGAGCGCGCACGCCGGAGGAGATCGCGCTCAGCATCGTCGCCGAGATCTGCAGCGTGCGTCGTCAGGCTGCGCGGTGAGCGTGAGTGCCGCGCTGCTCGCGGCGGGAGGCGGGAGCCGGTTCGGGGCGCCGAAGCTTCTCCTGCCCGCGGGGCCGGGCGAGGTGCTCCTGAGCCGTGCCGCACGGCTGGCGCTCGCAGTCGCGGAGCAGGTCCTCTGCATCCTGCCCGAGGATGCCGCCCTCCATCGTGCGGCCCTGGCAGGACTGGCGGGGGGGGACCCCCGGCGCGCTCAGAGCCCGCACGCCGCCCCCGGGCGGCGGGCCCGCCCCGCGCGCGCCGCGCGCAACCCGCAGCGG